>Ga0210394_10000302_pt1 | contig 114028 bp, 92 predicted proteins | sample IncBWC12MmetaG_FD_160121 | JGI IMG/M metagenome (GOLD analysis project Ga0210394, IMG submission 160121) | Forest soil microbial communities from Barre Woods Harvard Forest LTER site, Petersham, Massachusetts, United States - Inc-BW-C-12-M | ecosystem: Environmental > Terrestrial > Soil >...
CTAGCGCGTATGCGCTGCGGAAGTCTTGCTCAGCCGACTTGAGATCGTTGCGGTTGAGCGCCGAAACTCCACGCAGATTTAATTCAGCAATTCTGACTTCGACGTTTTTTTCGGCTTCGAGGCGATTGCGCAAGCTCCGCGCATTTTGCGACGCCATCGTGCTCACCGGCTTCCCTCGCCATGAATGATCCAGCGTAACCATGGCGATCGCGTCGGAGTTAACAGCAGCAGCCGAGTCATAATATTTCAGCGCTGCCTGCGTCTCTCCCTCCATTTCTTTCGTGACTCCCATATTGTTCAAACTGAAAATATTATTCGGATCACTCTTCAGAACCTGCTGCAAAAGCAGATCCGCCTCAGGAGCTCTGCCTGCTGAAAGCAACCGCACCGCTTCCACATTTTCATGATTAATTTGCAGTTGCTGGTGGGGAATCGCCAGCGCAGCGCTCACGGTCTGTCCTTCGACCCGGCGCGAACTCGCGTGCGCAATCACGGCATCAGTATGTTGCTGCGCAGCCAACTCGTAAAATTTCTGCGCGCGATCCAGTTGCCCTTGCAACTCTGAAACATAGCCAAGATTGTTGAGCGTAAACGGGTCGTCCGGGTCCAACAAGTAAGCTTTGTAGAAGAGCGTCTCAGCTTTCTCGTAGGCGTGCTTGCCGATTTCTTGCACACCTTCCTGGTTAAGCCGTTGGACGGGTGTCATCGGGCTGCGCTTGGGCAGGGTGATCTTGATGTCGCCGGCCCGCACTCCCGTCGGCCACGCCATCCCGCCGCAAACGATCCCCACGAACGCCCACTGTTTCCAAGACATGCCGAGACACCTCAATCTTAAAGATGAAAGCAAATGTTTGATGCCAGGAATCGGCCTACGTTTGGCGCGATTTTGGGCTTTTTTGATGAATAGATGAATATATGGCTACCCTCGGCCACTTAAGTGGCATCCAAAACGTGCATCGGAGATCGCCAGATGGGGAAAACATGCACTGCTTCGTATTAAAGATAAAGATAGTGTCTAAAATCTCGGTTTCCACTCTGCTATTTGCCGTTTTCTCATGCGCGGCCGTCGGGCAGGCGATCCCGCCTCAGAGTGTGCCATTGACGCCTTCTGCGACGCCTAAAGAGGATCCCACTGTAGTTGCGCCCGCGAGTTCAGCAACTCTACAACCGAGCGACAGCACCGCCCTGACCACCAACGCTCCAGATACAACGAACGACAATTCCGCCGACACATTCATCGATCCGGCCAGCCTGCTCCCGGATCCCACTCCGCTACCCCGCGCCAACGCAAGTCTAATTGGTGGAACCGTTGAGAAACTCGACCGCGTGCGCGACCGGCTTACGGTGCGGGTATTTGGCGGCGGCAAAATGATTTTCGCTTTCGACCCGCGCACCCATATTTATCTCGGGAGTGCCACGGCATCGGCCTCCGATTTGCATCAGGGAGACCGTATTTCTGTCGACACGCAGCTCGATGGCAGCGTTGTTTTTGCTAGAACGATTCGGATTCATTCCAAGACTGCAGCAGGTGAGAGTCAAGGTGCGGTAGTCAGTTATCGCGGGGATGAATTAGTATTGCGCGATCTTTTGTCTCCACGGCCACTGAAGATTCGCCTCAACTCTCAAACCCGGCTTGTAAAGGGTGACCATCAGGCTTCCTCAGCCGACATCGTGCCCGGAACTCTGGTTGCGGTGAAGTTCGGACCGCAGAAGAATGGCGGCGATACCGCGAGCGAGGTCTCCGTACTGGCGGTTCCAGGGGCTAGCTTCGCATTTTCGGGTCGGATCACCGCGTTGGACATGCGGCTGGGGCTTTTGATTCTCAACTCTTCGACCGATCGCAAAACCTACGAAGTCTACTTCGATCCCTCCGTTTCCGGCGTCGACGGCAATCTGCGTGAGGGAGACGATGTCATGGTCATGACTCGCTTTGATGGAAACCGGTACGTCGCGCGCAGAGTCACGGTGAACGCGAGAAATTAGTAGGAAGAGAAAAACGGTCTTGGGTATCAGGTCTTAGGCCTGTGGGTTCAACAGTTCTAGGCGTTAGGTTTTTCGATTCCCTCCCTGCTTAGGGCCGAAGACCTAACACCTGAAACCCAAGACCTGCACCCCGCCACTCACGGATAACCAAGCTGCTGCGAATCGCAAACTCCGCTCGTGACTTGCGCCGGCGGAGTCGGTGGCGTTGCCCACGGGACATTCTGGAAGTCGAAGAACTCGGTCATATCCATTTGCGCGGCGTCACGCTTAGTTAGAGACGGCACATTAAACCTTGTCTCAATGAACTTGAGCATGGCTGTATAGTCCGCGACGGTGTGAGACACGTAATTCTTCTTGGTGAATGGCGAAATCACAATCAGCGGCAGCCGGTATCCGGAGTAGTTGAAATCGCAATTCGCTCCGCCTGAAGTCGTGCAAATGTCTCCGGGGATCAGATCGATTGGAGCAATGCCATCAGGGTTGGGCATTTGCGCCGGAGGAACGTGATCATAGGTTCCTCCCGCTTCGTCGTATGTAAGAATAAACACCGAATCGTTCCAGGACGGGCTATTCATCAATCCATCGATCAGAGTCTGTACGTATGCTGCGCCGGTCTGCACGTTGGTGCCGCTGTTGGGATGTTCGTCGCGTCCAGACTCATATCCCGGCTCGATAAATGACACGGAAGGAAGAGTTCCGGCTTGCGCGTCACTGAGAAACTGCGAACCCGACACAACATTTGCGGGCATAGGGTTCGGCGGCGCGTAAGACTTAAACTGCGTGAGGTAAGTGCAGTATCCAGTAGACGCGGCTGAAGGATTGGCGCTGGAATTTACATCGGAACTCGATCCCCCTCTTGGCCTGCTATCTCCCGTTACGCCGGTGGGGCACGTATTGTCGGTCGCGTAGATTTTCCAAGAAACTCCCGCGGTATTGAGCGCGTCGAAGATAGTTTGAGCAGTGAGCGGCGCGTTATCCGAGGCGTTTGTTCCCGGCGGATACGCGTAGCCCTGCGACGTCGCAGCGAAAAGATACATGCGGTTGACTTGCGTGCGGTCCATCGCTGGAGAAAACCAGCGATCGGATGTGGCAAAATTCGACGCCATGTAATAGTAGTAATTCAAATCTGTCCAGTCGTAGTAGCCCATGGCGCGGAGACCTTGAGTGTCGCTGTAAGGCGGGTTCGCGCCTCCAGAATTCTGATCGATCGCATACTTCGCCGCGTTATAAACGAAACCGTTCATCAACGGAGTGCTGGAAGTTGGATCCTGCAAGTTCCAGTCTTCATGGCTCTCATCCCACGATGGGCTCAGGTTTTCCATACATTCGGTTGCCATGTGGAAGGCGGAAACTGTGGCGGCGCCCGGAGTAGTTGTTCCGTTGTACGCCGGGTTGGAGGCGTTCGCCGGTAGTCCATCGAATTGCTGCGAGGGGAAACCATTCGCCGCCCAGTACGCCGGCAGCTGCCCGAAGTAAGTGTCAAGAGAGCGATTCTCCTGCGTCATTACAATAATGTGATTCACCGACTGAATGGTTCCGGAACCGCTCCTCAGCCCCTGGCAGCCGCACAGCACGAGCGACAAGGCTGCCGTCGACGCGACGGAAATCCTGGATAACTTCTTTATTGAAAACAATAGACGCACCCCACGACGTGAGTGACACCGAAAGGCGTAGACTAGGATGACTTCCCTCGCCGAAATGTTGGCACTGGATTTTGCAAGCCCGCCTTTGTTTCGCCCCTAACCGACTGAAACGACTAGGGTCTACTTCTTTTTGTCTCCACAAATTCGCCCGCACGAACAACGCCTTCTAGCTCTTAGCACTTTGGGGATTAGACGAATGTTATCTACTACCCCCCGCCCTTCAGCCGTAAGCTGACCCCGTTCCCAGTTCGCCCAAGTCAAGCCAGAAAGCTTAGAAAGTTCAGCCTAACGAGGAAATTTATAGGCGGGCGCGCCTTCTTCGTTCTGGCCACAGCTCGTGCACGATCCTCACCCCCCTACGCCCCCTGAGGACCAATGCTGCGTTTTCCCCTTGTTGCAGTTCTGTTCCTCGCGATATCGACCGTGTGTTCGGCCACCTCGTCTTACATTGTTCCGACCACAACGCTGAACGCTCAAACTGGCAACAACACAAGTGCCGCTAATAGTTTTACGAATCAGTCGAATGGAAACCGCGGCGCAGGGAATATCAGCAAGGTTGACGTTCACACATTGCTTTATTCCGGCGCAACGACGAAGGTCTACGCTCACCTTCTGCTATGGTTCGGTGAGTCGAACCACATGAATATCGGATACAGTTCCACTGACCCGGCACAAGTCAAGAGGCAGATTACGGACATGATCAGCCGTGGCATCGACGGCGTAATCATTGACTGGTATGGGCCAAACAATGCAATGGATCAGGCTACGCAACTCGTCATGGCCGAGGCCGAGAATCACCCGGGTTTCACTTTTGCCATCATGGTCGACCAGGGAGCCATCGAATGGGATTCCTGCTCAGGCTGCTCTCCGCAACAGGCGTTGATCAATCAGCTTCAATACATTGAGCATACGTATTTTCCGTCGCCCGCGTATATGACCAGCCAGGGACAGCCGGTGGTCACAAACTTCAACATCGATCTCTCTTATTCGATCGATTGGAACGCGGTGAATGCTGCGCTAAGCACGCAACCGCTCTTTCTGTTTCAGAACAACAACGGATTCAGCCACACCTTCAGCAGTGGCAGCTATTCCTGGGTCATGCCAACGACCACCGACTACGGAATCGGTTACCTGTCCAGTTTCTACGATGCCGGAATGTCGTTTCCCTCCGAGCAGACCGTGGGCGCAGCCTACAAAGGATTCAACGATACGCTCGCATCATGGGGATCGAACCGCATCATGAAACAACAATGCGGTCAGACCTGGTTGCAAACATTTTCTGAAATTAATGGGCTTTATAACTCAGGAAAACCATTGCCTGATCTACAGCTGGTGACGTGGAATGATTACGAAGAAGCCACGGAGATTGAGTCGGGAATTGATAACTGTCTAACGCTTTCGGCTTCAGTTGCGGCGAATGCTCTGCAGTGGACGATCGACGGGAATGAGAATACGGTCGACCATTATTCCGTCTACATCAGCTCCGACGGTGAGAACCTGATGTCTTTGACAGATTCGGCGGCAGGAATTCACTCGCTGAATCTTTGTGGCTTCGCGATCCCGGCCGGAAACTATCAGCTGTTCGTACAGGCAGTGGGTAAGCCTAGCCTGGCAAATCAGATCACGAGTGCGGTCGATTACACTCCGTCTTGTACCGCCAGCGGAGGGGCTCCTACACCGCCTACGCCACCACCGCCAGCGCCATCACTATTGTTTTCGGCTTCTCCTGCGTCCATCACAATTCTCGCCGGACAAACGGGAACCTTCACCGTCTCTGCCGGATCGCAATCGGGCGTGTTTAACACTCCCATCGCTCTTTCCTGCGGCGGTCTGCCGAGCACTCTGAACTGTTCGTTCTCCCCGAGCACCATCACTCCCGGCGCGGGCACTGCTACTTCCGCCCTAACTATTTCCGCCGCATCCGTCGTAGGGAGAACCTTGCCTCAGCCAAGCCAGGCGGTACCGATCTATGCTGGCTGGCTGCTACCCTTCGGAATTGCAGGACTTGCCTTCATGGGAAAGGTCCCGCGCCAGCGCAGCTCGCGAGTTCTCGCTCTTGTCGCGCTGCTCAGCATCGGAATGGTTACCGTTTCCTGTGGCGGCAACAAGGTGGGGACGGCCCAAAGCACTGCCGTTGCGGTTCCCCCTTCCACCAACTACTCCGTTACCATTCAAGGGAATACCAGTTCGAGTCAGCTCTCTACCACCGTTAGCGTCGTCGTTCAATAAACGAACACGGGAGTTGTTCCGCGAATTTCGATAATGCGCCGTGCCATGATTCGCCGATCGATAAATCCATCCACTCGAATTCCGCGTCATTAGTCTTAACAGGAATGCCTTCGATGGCATCCACTTCGGCAGCCTTCGGAATCTTGTCACTTGTCGCAACGCCTCGGTTCTTTGCGCCAGTTCAAAATGGCGCAGATATTTCTGAACGATCGTGGGCATGGTCATGCGGAGAGCGGTTGAAAAATTCTGGACTCCCATGGTTAGCTGCTTTTCCGGGTTTGTCAAGAAGTTGATCAAGCACTCTGCCAGGTCTGGCGCGCTTCCCGGTTTATAGAACTCCATGGCGAGTTCTTCACCATCCCCCATCTGGCGAAAATCCGGAAGATCGGCGCATACAATGGGTACGCCGTATGCGCATGCCAGGTGTGCAACCCCGCTGCAGCCCGTCGACGAAGAATAAGGCATAACTGCGACAGAGGCTTGCTGGAAGAGACCAGGTATCAGGTCTTCATGTACATATCCGAGGAACTCAATCGCTGGATTCCCTGCGCAGTTCTCCCTCACCGATTCCACATAGCCTGCAGCCTGAGGATGGTCCCCGCCGGCGATGACGAGCTTGGTATTTGGAAGCGCGTCCGCCACAATTTTAAAGGCATCGAGCAGAAGTTCAAGCCTCTTGTAGGTTCCCCACTTACCAAAGGCCAGAATCCTATGTTCCGGATTTCCCCGCCGGGAAAAATCCGGGTATTCAGGTTTCCGCGTCAGAACACCGTGGGACCGCAGATGAACATTGTCACGGCCATATTTGTCATAAAGAATCTTGCGGTATCCCGGCATCAGAACGGAAACGGAATTCGAAAGCAGTAGGATTCTGGTGGCAACAGAACCCGCCAGACGGTAAGCGCGGGGATGTTTTACGCCCGCATCCTTCAAATCCACGGTGTCCATCAGGTGGTGCAAAGTAACATGCGTGTAGCGGCCGCTCAAGCGCGCCAAAAACGGCGCCAACAGACCCAGGAACGCGTTCAGCGGATTACGTCCAAATGTGCTGAAGAGCAGATTGAACCACACCACGTCGGGCTTGCATTCATTGAGTGCTTTTACAAGCCGAATCGAACTCAAAGGATCGTCAAAAGACCAGCAACGATTAACCGAGAAGCCTTCAAGCTCCGGCTGATCGGTGGCGACGCGGTCAGCAAGAATCGTCAGGCTGATAAAAGGATTGCTGCGCAACTCCTCGGCAAGGTGCAGTCCATACTCGCTTAGTCCTCCCTGGCTGGGTGGAAAAGTGGTGACCAGACAGATTTTCATTCTTTCTCCGGGCTCCGGATAACGATCGCTTCAGGTTCGATGTCATCGTCGCACTAGATGTTGGCTCTTCGATGAGCCGGAAGGATCGCCTTTTCAAGAAGATCGTATGCAGAAAATAGTTTTGAAATTAGAGCGACACGGTCGGCGCCAATCGCTGTTCCGGAACGAATACGGTCCGCAGGAATGATTCGCGGATTCTCTTCTCTGCTTCTTCGACCGGTAGCGGGTCAACCACGGTAATGGTACCCGAGAGAGAACTCAAGGTTAGGTAGGCTTCACGGTTTCTGCGCAGAAACTCCAATGGATATTCCGGCTTCCGCGCTAGCGCCGCGACCGGATCGGCATCGATGACGAAGGACACATCTGGCGTAGGCGTCAACTTGAGGAGGAACCATACGAACATCCTCGACAGCAACGACTTAAGCGGAAGATTCGCCAGCTCATCGTAGATATAGCGATCGAAGATCACCACATCGGCGTCGCTAGATCGTATCCCACGGATCATGAGGCGCACATTCAGAGCGTCCAAGAAATACAGGCACGTCCGCACCGCGTTCATAGGCCAGGAGCTGACGTTCTTGTCGCGCCGGTTCAGAGGCTTCTCCGGGCTCCCAATCCCTCGATCACCCTTGAACGCCGCATGGCTCATAAACTCTCGGAACTTCTCGAGCACGACAACATCATCCCAGAACGCGAGAACTTTTACGCGTAGACCGGATTGAAGGAGCCACGTCTCAAGGGCATGAATCTGGGTGCTCTTCCCTGCCCCATCGATTCCCGAAAAACTCACAATTTTCACTTTTAGTTACTCGGCGACACCATCTGAGCATTCGGTCCCACGGTCGAGAATCTAATGAGCCCCGGGCGGCTTACTCGAAGTCCCTTCGGTTAGTGCAATCACCGTCCCGACGGCCACCCCTGCTCCCACAATCGCTCCAACTCTGATCACAATAGTGCGAACCCTGTGCTGTTTCGCTGGCGCAATTGCCACGCCGGCCGGTTGCGATGCGGCGACCCCAGTTGTGTGAGGAGCCTCCGCGGCAGCCGTTCCAACTGGCTTCAGAGCGTCGGGCGCAGAATTCTGGTTAGGCTGAGTCGAGTTCGATGAAGTCTGGGGCGACTGAGGCTGGGTTGACTGAGACTGGGAAGGCTGATTCTGCGCGACCGTGAGCCTTGCGAAGCCCGCGCCTTCCGACTTCTGGTTCGAAAGATTTGCTCCGGGACTATCCGGCAGCCCTTCGACTTTGGCTTGTTCCGCTGCCAGTTCCGTAAGGGAAGTTCGTCCCGGCTCAACCGAATTCGCGACCTCTACATTCTTCTCTGGATTAGCTGGCTGCTGTGCGCTAACCGGCAGCACAGCCCCCACTAACCCAGAGACCAGCAACCTGTACACGACCGCGCGCACCAAGCTGTTTTGTGTTCCCACTGTTTGCCTCCGGCATAACCGATGAACGATCAACTCGCAGTCTTCAGGTCTGTAATTCCATATCCGCCGGAATACCAAGGCAATGTCTGTGCAACCTCAGGCGCTGCTATCGCACGGAAACTTCGCGCTGCTTCGTCGGCGGTCTCGAACACTTCAAATAACCGATCGACCCGCATAAGTTCAAGAATCGCTGCACAGGAGGGCGAGAGCGCAGCCAGCTTGAGATCTCCGTCTCGTTTCATCACCTCTTCCATGCTCTCAAGCAGCACTTCGATCCCGGCGCTGTCGATGTGTTGCACTTGAGAACAATCCAAAATCATCCGGGGACGATCGCTTTCCAGCAGCGGTTTCATTTCCGCCAGAAACGTCGTTCCTTCTAAATGGTTCAGTTTTTCTGGTAGCTCCATTACGATCACAGGCCCCCTAGTGTACATATCATTCACCCCTGAATAGGATTTGTTCCTAACTGCCAAGGTTCTGGCGTTGAAAGCTTTTGTTCTTGCAAGTCGGCAACAATAACCCGCTCTTCCTCTGGATGGATTGTGCTCCGCGGCTGTTTTCGGACCGGACTAGTGGACCGCATCACGCCGGGATCGGAGATCTCGATCACTACATCGCGTTCCAGATTGAGCAGTCTGTTTCCATTTACAACCGCATGGCAGACATCCACGGAAATTCCGATGTGTGTGTCAGACAGGATCGTACTATCTTCAATTACCGTTCCGCAGTCCACGTAACAATCTTTCTCCACGCTACTGCAGCGCGTGATAACCGTGTCCTGTCGAATTTTCGATCCACGGCCGATATAAGCCGGCGCTACGATTCGCGCGCGCTTGTGAACTTGCGCTCCTTCATCGACCCAGACCCCGGGCTTGACTTCCGTCCCGGCAGGACGCATTGCGCACCGCCCGCTGAGCGCGTCCGTAACTATGCGGCGCAGGTCACGAGGGTGAGTCAAGCGGGTAACAAATTCACGAACAAAGTACGAGCTGCCGGCGCCTTGTCCGCGCATTAGAATATTCTCGATATCCATCTCGAGAGCCTTCGCACAATCGACGATCCCAAATTCCAAGGGGCCGTCACGATCTACCGCCTTAGTCGCCCTCTGCCGAGATTCACGATGGAAAGAAAACAAATCAAATAAATCAGTTTCCGCATACAAATTCGCAGAAACAATGAATGAGTGGTCGATACCGCTTTGCGAAAACTCCGTTATTTCCTGTCCGATTGCCGAACCGACGTCGCTAACGCTCTTAAACTTCACGCAATCAAATGCGCTCCCGGCGGGCTGCGCCGCGTAAGCCGCGTCGTCGGCCATCAGCACCCTGACAACATCTACATTGGCACGCACAAATCGCTCGATGGTGCGCTCCAGCATGGAACGCCCCATAATTTCTACGCATGTAAGAGGTTCAACTACTCCAGCTGTCTGCTCAGTTTTCGTGTCTGCCGGAGCTGCCAGAGAAGAATCCTCTGTGCCCGTTTCCACCACCACAATGGCCGCTAACCCCACAACTTTGTCCTCTCTGATTTCGAACGTATCATTTCGCCCAGGTTCAGATTCCACGCTTTTTTTATACTGCGCTGACACTAGAGCCGATCATGGTTGAGTCGGAAGGGGAAAATTCGGCGACCTGACTGGCGGCGGATCGCCGCAACACTCTTCGTTTCGGAAACAGCAAGTCGCGCATCTTCATCTTCGCTTTGTGCAACTGCGATTTCGAGTTGCCGACCGAGCAGTCAAGGATCTTGGCGATTTCGTGATGCTGGAATCCCTGGACCTCGTGCAGCGAAAAGATCTGCCGGCATCCCTCAGGCAATTCCTGCATGGCGCGGCGTAAGGCGATACGATCGATCGCGCCGCTAAGACTCGGGTCGGCTTTCCCTACATCGCGCCGCAGAGACGGCGACTCGGCCGAGACTGGCTCATCGAGAGACAGGACTGGAGGCGACTTGCGCCGGCGCAGCTTCATCAGCACGGTGTTCACGGCTACGCGGTAAAGCCAAGTCGAAAAAGCTGAGTCGCCGCGGAAAGAACCGATGGATCGGAATACCTGCAGAAAAGCCTCCTGGGTGAGGTCCTCTGCATCGGCCGTATCTTTCGTCATGAGAAGGCATACGGAAAATACACGCTTCTTGTGAGCCTGGAAGAGCATGCCAAAAGCCTCTTCATCGCCCTGCTGGGCGCGCTGCACGAGGCTGCGTTCGGGGGTTTCGGGGCGGCTGGCTACTTCGCCCGCCGGAATCAGATTGGTTGCAGTCGCGGAAATCACACAAGTGGCCACTGGAGTCTCCTTAAGGTCAAACTAGAGTGCTTATCCATTTTGGTAACTGGGAGCTTCAACTTCCAAAACGAGATTAGCGATTTGGCCTCGCGCCGCACATCAGGATGCCCCTGTAATTGCCCCCGAGACTTGCTGTACAACTCTTAGAGTTAACTTATGAGGCCTAAATCTTTGAGACTGCAGGCGAAACTTTTTGCGCAAACAAGTGTTAGAGCGCATCTTCCTGACAGTTCCAGCTGATGAACCTGCGATCCAAAAAGAAGCCGCCACCCGAACAGGCGTGGCGGTTATTCGAACGCCAAACAGATAGGAGATCCGAACCAAACCTCGAATCTAAGAAATCGTTATTTCAAGTCACACCACTTAATAGAGCTTGAATCCAACTTCCACGCTGATCTGCACGTTGACCGGATGGCCATCCTTCAACGAGGGCTTGAATCGCCATTGCTTGACGGCTTCAACGGCGCGGGCATCAAGGCCGAATCCCAGGCCACGAACTACACGAATGTCGCGAGGATTTCCACTCTCGTCCACGATCAGCGCGAGTACGCACACTCCTTGAGTCTTAGCGTTGCGAGCCTCTTCGGTATATTCCGGATCCGGTGTCGTTATCGCCTCAGGAGCGGAAATACCTCCGCCCACCTTGAATACGCCTCCGCCAATACCGCCACCGCTGCCCGAACCCACACCAGGTCCGTGACCCACGCCCACTCCGCTACCCGATCCCGAGCCAATGCCGCCACCCGAACCGGTTCCATTTGAGGGAGGAGCGGACGGCATCGGGAGAGCTGACGGATTGCCCAAATTGAGCATGTGGTTCTGCGCCAGGTGAACTTGCGGAGGCACAACGACTGTCGGCTCCACAGCAAGCTTTGGATGTTGGTTATGAATGACAATCTGAGGAGGCGTAATCTGCTCCATCGCAAGTTTTGGCAGGCGTCCTTTCGGAGCCTGCAACACATCGTGCTCGCCGCCGCCACCGCCGCCGCTTGCGATCTTCTTCGCGACAGGGAGGGCGTAAGAGTCCGGAGACGGGGCGATCAGCGTCACAGTCTCGTGCGGCTGAACGCGCTGCACCACCTGGTGGCCAAATGTCGCGGTGCCCAAAATGAGCGCCAGAAGGATGATGTGAACGGCTGCGGAGCCCGCCAGACCATTGGATCGATAGTTGTTGAACTGTCCCCAAATCGCTTCCGGTGCCTCAGCTTTTAGCCGTGGTTGTGGCCTCGGTTGCGCTGGCCGTGCCGACAGCGCACCAACCGCGTACCGCCGGTCGAGCACCGCTGCAGAAGACGCGGAAGAACCTGGGTAGAATGTATTTGCCCCGTGGCGAGAACTCTGATTGCTGGACATTGGCGCTCCTGGCTCCTAATAAACTTCACTAAGCAAGGGAATGAAAGTTGCTTCAACTAACCCGAGAGCGACTTTCAAAACAGATGAGAAATAGTGGGACCGCATTCCCACTATTTCCCCTCACGAATGTTCGGTCCGAACCACACCGTTGAGAATCGCGGACTCACAGTCGACCGGCCAGAACTAAAACGAGTAGGACTACGACCACCAGACCCAGTCCTCCACTGGGGTAATATCCCCATCCCCGGCTGTACGGCCAGGCCGGGAGAGCGCCCAGCAACAACAGCACAAGAACGATTAGCAGAATTGTCGACATGAAAAGCCTCCTTAGTTGTTACTCCGTTTGAACATCGGCCCAGTTCCCAAGAACCGGTCCGTAACAACCTTCCAAACTTAACTTCACCGACTGCCAACTACCGGCGTTCCGGCTGAGGGCTTCAATTCACCGTGTTCCGTCCTCGCCTGTCCCGAATATTTCCTTACAGCCGCCAGAAATGGCTGGCTCGATTCGCGAGGGTGGACTTTCCCCGCCAGAATGTCGCTGAATGGCAGGAATTTTCCGTAAAGAATTCTGGTTTCGTCTTTGTCCTGTGTCACCGCTGTGCCGTTCAAATCGATCCCCGCAAAGAGTCCGCGAGCGCGGGAGTAGGTCAGCAGCTCCGCTCTCATTTTCCAGTCCGTATCGGCGCCAGTGTCACGGCCCACAGGCCCTGCGGCCGCCGAAGCGTCAGCGCCAATCTTGAATTTGCTTGAGAGCAGGTGTTGCATCCCCTGGTCGTTCATCACGACCATCACGATGTCCACGGCCTGCCCGCCAAGTTGCAATCCCCAGCTTCCGCCGGTGATCGTGATGGGCGCCGGAGCGCTCCACATTCCGCCTTCCGTACGGCATGTCGCCACGCCCTTGCCATGGCTGCCGCCAATGCCGATCGCAATCTTCACCATCGACGGGATGACCGCGATGCACTTTGCATCGCTCATCACCTTGTCTGGAATGGCTTTATCCGGAGTATCCATAATCTCCGTCAAAACCTTGGCAGACGCATCGAGGCGCTTATCGATATCCGATACATCCTTATCATCGGCGGACCAAACCACGTTGCCGAAAATCATTAGACCAGCGCCGAGCACTGCGAGAAATCTCGGTAATGCAGAATTAATTCTTGTCATGAGCCGACCTCTTCTTCTTCCATGCTCGAAGCGAGCAATTTGTTTGAATTCCCCTTGCGAATTAAACCTAACTTTTCCCTCGTCTCGCCGCTATCCGGTTCACGCTGTAAAGTGGGCAAGGGGATACATGTGTAGGAGTGTCGTACGTGGGGGGCTAGATGTCTTGCTAAGGTTTAAAATAGCAGCGAATACAGTTTTTTAGGTATTGATTGCGGTCATTCGGCGGATGTTCGTAACACCAGGAGTGAAAGAACGTTCATCTCCTACGCATCTTCCATGACGGCGTTTGGCTCTCGCAGGACGGAAGAACAGGGAATCGTCAATTCGACAAGAGTTCCGGGATCAACATTTGTCAGTCGCAGCTCTGCGCCAAATTCTTTAGCGCGTTGTTTCATGCCACCGATACCCACGCCAACACTATCCGGTTGCAGTTCAACAATTCTTTTGCCGATTCCTTTTCCATCGTCTCGCACTGCCACCACGATCAAGTCTTCCGTTTGAGTAAGTGTGATCCAGACCTTTTGGGCTTCGGAATGCCGAAAGACGTTTGTCAGGGCCTCTTGCACAATTCGGAACACGGCAGTCTCAACCTCTGCCGAGAGCCTTGGAAACTCTGCAGCGCGGACATCTAGCGAAATTTCGACACCGCTGCGTTTCCTCAGCCCGTCCACGTACCAGGAAAGCGCAGAGAGCAAACCAACTTCATCGAGCAACGGTGGATGCAACAGGTGAGACATGGTGCGGACCTGCTGAATGGCACGATCCACAATCGCGCTGGCCTGAGTCCAGGCCCCGTCTGTCGGCTCAGCAGATTTTTGCACCATCATTCTGTCCAGTACCATCTTCGCCACGGCCAGTTCTTGCCCCAATCCGTCATGCAGATCGCGTGCCAACCGCCGACGCTCTTCATCCTGCATGGTCATGAGGCGGATGGAAAGCCGCCGCAATTCGTCTGTCCTCCGATCCACTTTTTTCTCGAGTTCCGCAGCGTTATCGCGGATGGATTGCTCCAACACTTTGCTGTCATGAATGTCGGAACAGGTGCCATACCATTTGACGATCTTTCCTTCATCATTGCGAATCGGAACCGCGCGAGCTCGGAACCAGCGGTACGTTTGGTCCGCGGACCGCATGCGATATTCGGCCTCGTAGTTAGTCCCGGCCTCCACACAGCGCATCCACTGCGACACGGCCTGATCCTTGTCCTCGGGATGCACATAGTCGAGCCAGCCAAAGCCATTCGCGGAACTGGGAGGAGCGCCGGTGTAGTCGTAAAATCGATCGCTGATGTAGTCTCGAGAACCGTCGTTCTGGCGGCTGAAAATGATATCCGGAGCGGTGCGCACGATCGCGTCAAGTTCCTGATTCTTGCGCACCAACTCTGTGTTCAGCTGCAGCAAGATTTCTGCTTTGGCAGCTAGCTCTTCGGTACGCTCGGATACTCGGTCTTCCAGCTCGTGATTCAGGATCTCAAGTTGCCGCGTCTTGCGGTGCAACTCGGCAAATACTCTCACCTTCGCACGCAGAACTTCCGCAACCACCGGAACTGAGATGTAATCCACGGCCCCATGTTCATACCCCCTGAGCTGATCGAGATCGCTAAGATGGACCGCGGAAACAAAGATGATCGCGGTCCTCTGGAACCGCGGATGCTGTCGGATCATCGCAGCCAGCTGAAAACCATCCAGCTCGGGCATGCTCACATCCATGAGCACAACCGCAACGTCCGTCTTAAGGAGACTCTCGAGGGCTTCCTTCGCTGAAGTCGCTTTGATCAGGTTTTCGCCAAGTCCACCCAGCATGACTTCATAGCTGAGCAGCTTTGCAGGCTGATCATCGACCATCAGGATATTTACTTTTTCATTGCTGCCCATCAATTATCTCCACGCGCTACTTGGCCACGTGCATGCTGCCGCGGCAACTCCTACCGGTGAAGCCACATGCGCAACGAAGAGAGCAACTGCTCGGTGTTGACCGGTTTGGCCAGGTACTCGGACGCTCCCGCCTCCAGACATTTCTCGCGATCTCCCTTCATCGCTTTGGCGGTGAGGGCAATGATCGGCAACCGCCTGAACAAAGCGTTCTGCCGGATCACTTGCATCGTCTCATATCCATCCATCTCGGGCATCATGATGTCCATCAGTACGATGGCAATATCAGGCGTCGATTCCAGCTTGGCGATTGCCTCCCGTCCAGTACCGGCTGTGATTACAGTCATGCCACGGCGCTCAATCACGCTGCTGAGCGCGAAGATGTTGCGCACGTCATCGTCAACGACCAGCACCTTCTTTCCGACCAATGCATCGTCCGAATGGTGGAGGCGATCGAGCAACCTCTGTTTTTCGACTGGAAGATCCGCCACCACGCGGTGCAGGAATAACGCAGTCTCATCGAGCAGACGTTCCGGCGACTCCACGCCCTTGACCACAACGCTACGCGCCAACGAATGTAGCCGCGCATCCTCCTCCGGCGAGAGCTCCTTGCCGGTAAACACAACGACCGGTAGATCGGCGAGTAACGGAGTGTCACGGAAGCGCTCCAACACATCGAAGCCCGATATGTCCGGCAGCCGCAGGTCGAGTACCACGCAGTCGAAAATCTGCTCTTTTACAGTCTGAATCGCCTCCGCGCCAGTGGCTGCCACGGTGACATCGATATCATCATAGCCCAGCAGTTCCTTGATGCTGAGCTGCTCGGCCGGATTATCCTCGACCACAAGCAACCGCTTCCGTCGAGGAGCAGAGTATTCCTTAATGCGCGCCAAGGCCGCTTCCAAACCTTCCGGCGTGGTTGGCTTTGTAACGAATGCAAACGCGCCGCGAGCGAGGCCATGTTGCCGGTCTTCATCGAGCGTCAACATTTGAACTGGAATGTGCCGGGTTGCCGGATCCTGTTTCAAGTGGTTAAGAACGGTCCAGCCCAGCATATCGGGCAGAAAAACGTCGAGTGACACAGCGGTTGGATGATATTCCTGGGCCAGCATAAGCGCTTCCGCACCGCGCGTGGCCACAAGGACTTTGAATCCCTTGTCCCGCGCAAGATCACGCAGCACTCGCGCGTAATGCGCGTCGTCCTCGACAATCATCAGGACAGCATCGTCCGTTTGCAGATTGTCCCGGTCGTCGGCAATCTTCTCGACCACATGTTCCGTCACTCCTGCCACCGATATCTGCGCCGGCCTGATGGAGGATCGGAATCCCGCCTCAGCCGCACCTGCACCCGTAGAAGGACCCACGTAGGTTTGCGGCAGATAGAGCGTAAATGTGCTGCCGCGCCCCGGAGCGCTGCGCAGCTGAATCTCTCCGCCAAGCAGGCTAGCCAGTTCGCGGCTGATCGCCAACCCCAATCCAGTTCCGCCGTACTTGCGGCTGGTGCCGGCATCCGCCTGTTGAAAAGCCTCGAAGATAATTCGCTGTTTTTCGAACGGAATGCCAATGCCGGTATCGGAAACCTCGAACGAAACGACCGAGGCAGCTTTGCCGAGAATCGGATGTCCCTCAGTCCAGCCACTCTTGGCCGCGGATACAGCCAGGCGGACACCACCGACTTCGGTGAACTTGAACGCATTCGACAGTAGATTTTTCAACACTTGCTGCAACCGCTTCGAGTCGGTAACCACACTGCGCGCAAGATGTGGATCGGCTTGCACCTCGAAGCTGAGACGGCGATTTTCCGCTTCATGCCGGAAGGGACGTTCCACAGCATCCAGCAGGCTCGCGAAAAAGACCTCCTCCGCCTCAACCGAGACCGTTCCGGATTCGATTTTCGACAGATCAAGAATATCCGTAATCAAGTTCAGCAAGTCCGTCCCAGCGCCATGAATCGTACGCGAGAACTCAACCTGCTTAGGAGTGAGATTGCCATCCGGGTTATCGCTGAGCTGCTGGCCGAGCACCAGAATGCTGTTGAGCGGGGTCCGCAACTCGTGAGACATGTTAGCCAGGAATTCTGATTTGTATTTCGAAGTCAGAGCCAGTTCCTTAGCCTTCTCTTCGAGAGCGCGACGGGCTTGCTCGATTTCCTGATTCTTGCGTTCGACTTCAACGTTCTGCTCGGCAAGCTGCTGCGCCTTTTGCGCCAGCTGCTCGTTGGTCTGCTGCAATTCTTTTTGCTGCACCTGAAGTTCGGTCGCCAATTGCTGCGACTGCTTCAGCAAGCCTTCGGTCTGCATCGTAGCTTCAATACTGTTTAGCACAATGCCGATGCTGGCCGTCAGTTGCTCTAAGAACGCCAGTTGCGAAGTGGTGAAACTACTCAACGAAGCCAGCTCGATCACCGCCTTAACCCGGTCTTCGAACAACACTGGAAGCACGATGACGTTTCGCGGAACGGCCTCGAACAAACCGGAGCGAATCGCGATTGTGTTTGGAGGCAAGTCAGAGATCAACATTCTCCGCTTCTCTGAAGCGCACTGTCCCACCAATCCCTCACCAAGCTTCAAGCGGCGCAGGTGACCGTCTTCCCCGTCGCCGGCAAATGCCGAGAGCAGCACCATCTCTGCCGATTCGTCGGTGCCCATCTGATAGATCACGCCTTGTTGTGCATTGACCAGAGGCGTGAGTTCCGAGAGAAGCATTCGTCCCACCGTCGCCAGATCGCGCTGCCCTTGCAGCATTCCGGTGAAGCGAGCCAGGTTCGTCTTCAGCCAATCCTGCTCCGTGTTCCGGTCAGTTGTTAGGCGGAGGTTGTCGATCATCGTGTTGAGGTTGTCCTTCAAGTCGGCAACCTCGCCGCTGGCTTCGACCTGAATCGAACGCGTGAGATCGCCCTTGGTGACCGCGGTTGCGACTTCAGCGATGGCGCGCACCTGGTTGGTCAAGTTATCGGCCAACAGGTTTACGTTTCCGGTTAAATCTTTCCACGTGCCGGCGGCGCCGGGCACGTTCGCCTGTCCTCCGAGCCTGCCTTCGACGCCTACTTCGCGCGCCACGGTCGTAACCTGATCGGCAAACGTCGCAAGTGTATCCGTCATGTTGTTGATGGTTTCCGCTAGAGCTGCAACCTCACCCTTCGCGTTCACCGTCAGCTTCTGCGTGAGTTCACCATTTGCAACGGCCGTCACAACCTTAACGATACCGCGCACCTGTTCTGTCAGGTTGGCGGCCATTACGTTCACGTTGTCGGTAAGATCCTTCCACGTTCCTGCGACGCCGGGCACCTGCGCCTGCCCGCCCAGCTTGCCTTCTGTTCCCACTTCGCGCGCCACACGCGTTACTTCGGCAGCGAACGCGTTGAGCTGATCGACCATGGTGTTGATGGTGTTTTTCAACTCCAGAATTTCGCCTTTCACGTCGACCGTAATTTTGCGTGACAAATCACCGCGGGCCACAGCCGTCGTCACTTCGGCGATGTTGCGGACCTGGCCCGTAAGATTTCCGGCCATCGCGTTCACGGAATCAGTCAAATCCTTCCAAGTACCTGCGACGCCGGAGACGTTCGCCTGTCCACCGAGACGGCCTTCGCTACCCACTTCGCGCGCCACGCGCGTTACTTCGGCGGCGAACGACCGCAACTGCTCGACCATCGTGTTCAACGTTTCTTTCAACTGGAGAATCTCACCGCGAACGTCGACCGTGATCTTTTTCGAAAGATCGCCGTTCGCAATGGCCGTCGCAACTTCCGCAATATTTCGCACCTGGCCGGTAAGGTTGCTGGCCATGAAGTTAACGTTGTCCGTGAGATCCTTCCACGTGCCCGCAACTCCCGGCACTTGCGCCTGGCCTCCCAGTTTTCCGTCCGTGCCCACTTCACGTGCCACACGTGTCACTTCGCCGGCGAATGCGTTGAGCTGATCGACCATCGTGTTGATGGTGTTCTTGAGTTCGAGAATTTCGCCCTTCACATCGACCGTGATCTTGCGCGATAAATCGCCGCGAGCCACGGCAGTGGTAACTTCGGCAATGTTCCGCACCTGGCCGGTGAGGTTTCCAGCCATCGAGTTTACGGAGTCGGTAAGATCCTTCCACGTGCCTGCGACACCGGGCACGTTGGCCTGGCCACCGAGACGCCCTTCGGTGCCGACCTCGCGAGCCACGCGGGTTACTTCGCCGGCGAAGGCGTTAAGCTGGTCCACCATCGTGTTGATGGTTTCTTTTAGCAATAGAATTTCACCGCTGACGTTTACCGTGATTTTCTTCGAAAGGTCACCGCTCGCAATTGCCGTGGCGACTTCGGCAATATTTCGCACTTGACCCGTCAAGTTGCTGGCCATCGAGTTGACGGAATCGGTGAGATCTTTCCAGGTTCCGCCAACGCCGGGAACCTGTGCCTGGCCGCCCAGCTTGCCGTCTGTGCCTACTTCACGAGCCACACGCGTCACTTCCGAAGCGAACGAACGCAACTGATCGACCATCGTGTTGATGGTGTCTTTGAGTTCGAGAATCTCTCCGCGAACGTCAACCGTGATTTTGCGCGATAGGTCGCCGCGGGCCACAGCTGTCGCCACTTCAGCGATGTTTCGTACCTGGCCGGTGAGGTTACTGGCCATGAAGTTAACGTTGTCCGTTAAATCCTTCCACGTTCCGGCGACACCCGGCACCTGCGCCTGTCCGCCGAGCTTGCCTTCCGTACCCACTTCACGGGCCACGCGAGTTACTTCACCAGCGAACGCGTTGAGCTGGTCCACCATCGTGTTGATGGTGTTCTTCAGTTCGAGAATTTCGCCTTTCACATCGACTGTGATTTTGCGCGATAAATCTCCGCGGGCCACAGCAGTGGTGACCTCGGCAATGTTTCGCACCTGGCCAGTAAGGTTTCCCGCCATCGAATTGACGGAGTCGGTGAGGTCCTTCCATGTACCCGCCACGCCGGGGACGTTTGCTTGTCCTCCAAGACGCCCTTCGGTACCGACCTCGCGGGCCACGCGCGTCACTTCGCCGGCGAATCGGTTCAGCTGGTCCACCATCGTGTTCAGTGTCTCTTTAAGCTGCAGGATTTCGCCGCGGACATCGACCGTAATTTTGCGCGATAAGTCGCCGGTCGCGATGGCGGTTGCAACCTCGGCAATGTTTCGCACCTGGCCGGTGAGGTTGCTGGCCATGAAGTTAACGTTGTCTGTGAGATCTTTCCATGTGCCGCCAACGCCGGGCACCTGCGCCTGTCCGCCGAGCTTGCCTTCCGTGCCTACTTCGCGCGCGACGCGGGTGACTTCGCCGGCGAACGCGTTGAGCTGATCGACCATCGTGTTGATGGTGTCTTTAAGTTCGAGAATTTCGCCTTTCACATCGACCGTGATTTTACGCGACAAATCGCCGCGGGCTACGGCGGTGGTTACTTCGGCAATGTTTCGCACCTGGGCCGTCAAGTTGCCAGCCATGGCATTCACGGAATCTGTAAGATCTTTCCAGGTGCCCGCCACGCCCACCACAACCGCCTGGCCGCCTAGCTTGCCGTCGGTTCCGACTTCACGCGCCACGCGGGTCACTTCGGAAGCAAACGAGCGCAGCTGATCGACCATCGTGTTGATGGCTTCTTTCAGCTGCAAAATTTCGCCGCGCACGTCGACCGTGATTTTGCGGGAGAGGTCACCACTGGCCACAGCAGTTGCGACCTCTGCGATGTTGCGGACCTGACCGGTGAGGTTACTGGCCATCGAATTCACCGAGTCCGTAAGATCCTTCCAGGTTCCAGCGACACCCGGAACCTGTGCCTGGCCACCCAGTTTGCCGTCAGTGCCCACCTCACGCGCGACGCGCGTCACCTCAGCGGTGAAGACGCTGAGCTGCTGAATCATGGTGTTGACGATGTTGGCAGACCGAAGAAATTCACCTTCGAGTGGGCGGCCATCCACGTCCAGACGGACGGTTTGAGTCAGATTACCCTGCGCGACGGCGGCGATGGCACGCGTCACACCCTCCGTGGGTCGAAGCAAGTCCTCAACCAGAGTATTAATTGAGACTTCCATGTGACCCCAAGCGCCACGGGATTCATGAAAGCGGGTGCGTTCGCGCGTTCTTCCCTCTTTTCCGACAACCTGTCCAACGCGCTTTAACTCATCGGCCATCTGCTGGTTGGCCGAAACAATGGAATTGAAAGTGTCGGCGATTTTTCCCGCAAGTCCGGTCCATGAACCGGGAAGACGCACGGAAAAATCTCCATCTCGCATAGTCTGCAAGCTCGCCAGAATTATGCTGAGATCAGCTGATGCTGGCTCGGCAACGCGGGCAGAATTCCCATTCGTCTTCTCTTTTTCTTCACGCCCAGCGCTCGGTCCGCCGTTCGCAACCGCCGTGGCCGAATCTTGGCTTACCTTCTTCATCGCCTTCTCCCGTGAACCGACTCCCAAGCTGGATGATCACATACCGTTTCTAGCCACTTGCCGCACGACGAGCACTCGAAACCCATCGCGGACCGGCGTGCGGTCCAGCGCTGGACGAAGAACAGTCCGGATCAGGGCAACTGGCATCTATCTCGAAGTGAAACGTATTTAGGAGGAACGAGCAAACAACAACGAATTTGATAACACGAATGGCTGCGCCCTTACTCTAGGGTTTTTACTGTATCTAGGGTATTTACTGTATTTCTGACGTGGCACTCTATGGTGGAGGGAGGGAGGGGAACCCGTTGTGTCACGTGTATGTGTGAAAAGACGCTACAGCATCACTATGTATCCATCGGGTTTATGGTACTCATGCGGCTGCCGCTGCCATCGCTACATTCTGTCCTAGTAAGGCAGGCTCGTGAGCCCCGGTCTTTCGCAGAACCTCGACCGCCCGTGCCGCATTGTTCTTCTTGGGACACGCGACATAAACCAACACGCCTAGATCCCGCAGCTGGCTCTCGAATCGCTCCGCGTCATTCTCCGAAAAGCCCAATCCAACCAGCGGTCTGGAGTTGCCGCCCAAACTTGCGGAATCCTTCCCGGTCACCAAAGCACGAAGGAACGCTTGTGATCGAATGAAAAATCCGACTGTAGGGATCATTACGGCGCCAAACTCGAAGAGCCAGCGCATCAAACCCGCGGCTGCTCCGTCCTCCCGATCGGTATTCAGCGTTTGACCCTGACGAACGACTTGGGCGAGGGGGTGACTCGGAGAAACCATCATGCAGATGTCCTCTTTATCGAATCCTGACTGATTCAACGCCAGCATAACTTGTTCGAGCTGAGCGTCTTGAGCGTACATTCCGTATGCGCCTGAAGGATTCGTCACCATGGGTCTCTCCAAAAAATTTGCCTTGCAAGAGCGGAATGCCAAACGGCTACGCGAGCGCGCCATTGAACGGCCAATCCTAAAACAGTGGCGGTCAAGTTTAGGACCCAACAATTTGAAAGTTCTTATCCAAATTATCTACTACGCCGGAAATGTGACCATCGGGTCGATTCTGTAGGTAACCGCAGTGAGATCCCTTTCATCCTATTTGATTCGTCGGTTAGACTACGTTGCGTGAGTCAAGAAATGCGGGTGGAAGATTCTTCAGTAAGTGGCAGGGCCGACTCTGTTCGCCGCTATGCGTTGGCAGTGTTGGCCGCAATTCTGGCATTGCTGCTGCGGCGTTTGGCTGCGCCGCTTCTGGGCGAGAATAATCCATATCACACCGTCTGGGCCGCTGTGGTTTTCTCCGCATGGTATTGCGGCCTTGGCCCATCTCTGGTCACCGCGGCACTTTCGGCGGCCGGGGTTTGGTATTGGTTCCTGCCGCCTGCCAACTCCTTTTCTATAGATCACCCTAAGGCTGCAATCTCTGGAGTACTGGGCTTTCTAGTCTTTTCCGGTTTGATTATCGCTCTGGGCGAAGCAAATCGGCGTTCTCTTTCCAAAAGCACGTGGGCGAAGGAAAAACTTCGGCAAGCGCATGACGAGCTCGAGCAAAAAGTCCAGGAACGAACGGCAGAACTGAACACGGCCAACGAAAACTTGCGTGAGTTGTCGGGACGGCTGCAGCAGTTGCGCGATGACGAGCGGCGCAGGATCGCCCGTGAATTGCACGATAGCGTGGGCCAATTGCTGGCGGCGCTTGGCATGAATATGGCGGTCGTGCAGCGCCAGGCCGATAAACTCGATGCGGCGGGAGCCCAGGCAATTTCCGAGAATGCGGCCATGCTGGAGCAGATCAGCAGCGAGATTCGCACCATCTCACACCTGTTGCATCCTCCGCTGCTCGATGTGGCCGGTCTCGCATCCGCGCTGCGCTGGTACGTGGACGGTTTCTCCGAGCGCAGCAAGATCCAAGTCGATTTGCAAATCCCCAATGAGTTCCGGAGGATGTCAGACGAGTTGGAGATCGCGATTTTCCGCATGGTCCAGGAGTGCCTGACAAATATTCATCGCCATTCCGGCGGCGCTTCCGCTGTGATACGTGCGCACGAGGAAAACGATCAGGTTTTCATCGAAGTTGAGGACACTGGCAAAGGCATCCCTATCGAAAAACAAATTGAACTGAGTTCAGCGGGGCGAACCGGCGTAGGATTCCGCGGGATGCGGGAGCGTCTCAGGCAGCTAGGCGGAACTCTGGAGATTCGATCTGGAGGAACCGGCACGATGGTGATTGCCAGAGTGCCTTTACGCCAAACGACGACTTCCGAAAAAGCGGAAACGGAATTCGTGTGAAGTTCAGCCTCTTTTGTTCTCTATGTACCCAAAAACGACTGGAATAGTTTCATTTCCCTCCGGTCTCCTTTTAGGATTATCATGTGGGCAGCTTAGCGACTTCCATATCTTAGACCTTGTTTCCCGATTCTCTCCGGAACATACGGTGAACTCCCTATGTTCCCGCAAGGCCCGGATTCACTAGACTTTCGAGGAGACAAATTCGGAAAGCAAACCTATGCGCCTGTTGAGCCTTCGGCTCATCGTTTCTCTCATCATCGGCATCACGCTGGTCTCTCTGGGGTTCTCCTATTTTGAGGTCGTGGGGGAGAAGCGCGTTCTGCGCAGCGATCTGGAAAAGCGCGCCGACGTGCTTGGCGAGAGTGTTGCCTCTAGTGTTGAAAAATCGTCCGAAAACAGCTCGGAGCGGGGATTGCAGCGGCTGGTGCAGCGGTTCGGAAACCGCGAGCATTTGCTTGGGATAGCCATTTATGACCGGCAGGGAATACCGGTGGTCATGAGTGCGGGCCTAAAGGACGTTCTCACCGCGACTCCGCATGAGGTAATTCAGGCTACGCAGCAGGATCGTGGAGCGAGTTCTTTCACTCATCTGGGCAAAGGTCCGGTACACATTCTTACGTTGCCTCTCCATCGCCAGGATGAGATCACGGGCGCGTTGGTGGTAGTGCATGATGCCCTTTATATCCGTACACAGACTCTCCGCTCCTGGCGTCAGGCGTTCTTGAGGATTCTCGCCCAAGTCTTTCTTATCGTGTTAATCACGTTGCTGATCGTTCGCTGGAGCATTACTGGGCCAATCGCCCGCGCTGCGCAATGGATGCGCGCGCTTCGTATGGGCAGGATTTCCTCACCTCAGCAGATGCCCGACCTGGAGCTATTTAAGCCCCTCGCCTGGGAAGTGGTCACGCTCGCTGAAAGTCTCGGCCGAGCCCGCAGCGCCGCTGAAAATGAAGCGCGTCTGCGCGAGGCTTCCGAATCCATGTGGACTGCGGATCGGCTTGCCGCGCAGGTTCGAACCCGCCTTGGGGACGGGCGCTTGTTTGTGGTTTCGAACCGTGAACCGTATCTGCACCAGAGGAACGGTAAGTCGCTGGAGGTGATTGTCCCTCCCAGCGGGCTGGTAACCGCTTTGGAGCCGGTGCTCAATGCTTGCGACGGAACCTGGATCGCCCACGGCAGCGGCGAAGCCGATACCGAAGTTGTGGATGCAAATGACCGGCTCCGAGTTCCTCCCGCCGACCCTCGCTATACTCTGCGCAGGGTTTGGCTCAGCAAGGAGCAGGAAGAAGGCTACTACTACGGATTTGCCAACGAAGGTCTATGGCCGCTTTGTCATATGGCACATACTCGCCCAGTTTTTCGCGCGAAAGACTGGCAACACTATCAGGAGGTGAATCGGCAATTCACCGCTGCAGTGCTCGAGGAGATAAAGGACGTACCCAACCCAGTGGTGCTGGTGCAGGATTACCACTTTGCGTTGCTGCCGCGAATGCTCAAAGAAAAGAGGCCGGATGCGCGCGTGGCAATCTTCTGGCACATCCCATGGCCGAACCCGGAAGCTTTCGGCATTTGTCCGTGGCAGCGCCAATTGGTGGATGGGCTATTGGGCGCGGACCTCATCGGATTTCATGTTCAGTCGCATTGCAACAACTTTCTGCAGACGGTGGATCGGGTGGTTGAGTCGCGTGTGGATTGGGAGCATTTTTCGGTGGCGCGGCAGAACCATCGGACCATCGTTCGGCCGTTCCCCATCAGCGTCGATCTCACCGACGACGACTCCATCGAGACTGACGCGTACGGAACTAACTATCTTGAGCGCACTACCTTGCTGCACGACTTGGGCGTGGAGACAGCATTCCTCGGCGTTGGCGTGGATCGAGTCGACTACACCAAGGGTATTTTGGAGCGCTTCCAGGCGATCGAATGCTTCCTGGAAAAGTATCCAAAATACCGGAGTCGGTTTACGTTCGTTCAGATAGGAGCGCCCAGCCGCACTCACATCAAGCGCTATCACGATCTGCTGGCGCAGGTGGAGGCGGAGGCAGAGCGAATCAACTGGCGCTTCCAAACCGGCAAGTGGAAGCCTATTCTATTTCTCAAGCGCCACCATGGCCACGAGGAGATTGAGCGCTATTACCGCGCTGCTGATCTCTGTTTAGTGACCTCTTTGCACGACGGTATGAATCTGGTTGCCAAGGAATTCCTGGCTGCGCGTCGCGACGAACGTGGCGTTTTGATCCTGAGCCAGTTCACCGGCGCCGCGCGCGAATTGCGGGACGCTTTGCTGGTCAATCCTTACGACATCGAACAGACCGCCGAAGCAATTCGGATTGCTCTAGAGATGGAACCGGAAGAGAAGCAAATGCGCGTCCATCGGATGCGAAAAATCATCAGGGAACGCAATATCTATCACTGGGCCGGAACTCTGATCACCGAACTTTGCGAGTTGAGGCTAGACGGGGATCGTCCGCAAGAGAGATTTCGCGAAAGTGTCACCGCCGCGTAACTCAGTACGCCGAATCAGTGTCTATGACCTTGATTCAGGCTGGTTTTCGTCCTTTTTAGGGATCGTGGATTCCAAGGGCGCCTCAATGGTCACTTCTACTTCAGCGCCCGGCTTGAGCTGGACTTCCTGGCCATTTTCATCGGTTAAAGTATTCTCGATGCGAAGTTCCCGATAGAGGTGATCGGCGCCCTCGACGCTAATCTGCGCTTTCTCAGGCTCACGCGGGGATGGAGACGTTATGATCTTTTCGACCGTCGCCGGCAGTGTGGTGCTTGGTTTCTCACTCATGGTTGATCTCCAGTCTAGGGAGTCACACTCGCGCACTCGCGCCTTTTCGCACTTCAGTTGGGAAGTGGAACAAGCGAGAGTAGGCGAAGGATCCTAGGTTCGCCCATAGAGTCCTTCCTGTAGCTCAAGGAAGGTAAGCCCTTTTTCCACAAAGCCAGGATTCCGAACGGGTTGCTCTCGGCTGAATCGAGCCAAATTGGGCGCGCGTTTGTGTACTTCTGACTAAAAATTTCAAGATTCGCGCTTGGCCCGAGTAGGGGTTTTCTGGTAGCCTCACTACAGTTTTTGATCGATTGCTTCCAGGGTTGGGCTGGTCGCTGTCACCGCCGGACTCGGAATCAACGATTATGCGCCACAAAATACGCCACTCCTTCTGAGCCTCCCGCGCCCGCTCGCGCGACAGGTCGGTTTAACTCGTCGTTCGCAAGTCGGAAGTTAATAAACATTACTGGAGAAGCAACGCATGCCCCCCAAGTGTGTGCTGATGGTTTTGTGCCTGTCCGTTGTTTGCATCCCCGCTGCCTTTGCCGGCGTAACCGTGACCAGTCCTGCTAACGGCGCGACGCTGCAAGGACCGGTACCCTACGTCGCTTCCGCGACTACATCTTGTTCAAAAGGCGTGGGTTCCATGGGAATTTACACTGCCCCCGGAGTTCTGGCCTACGTGGTGAATGGGTCAAGTATGAACACGACACTGAACCTCAATCCTGGAACCTACAACAGCGTCGTCGAAGAATGGGACAACTGCGGCGGCGCAGGCACCACGCCCATTACCATTACCGTCACTGGGGGATCGAAATCCGGGGTTTTCGTGACCTCACCTGCAAACAACAGCACCGTAACCTCGCCCGCGAACTTTGTTGCCACAGCCACTACCACTTGCTCGAAGGGCGTGAGTTCCATGGGCATCTATACTGCGCCTGGTCAGTTGGCCTATGTAGTGAATGGAGCCAGCCTGAATTACGCGTTGCCACTTAATCCCGGCACGTACAACACAGTCGTTCAGGAGTGGGACAAATGCGGAGGAGCAGCGACGACTCCCGTAACCATCACTGTAACTGGCAGCGGCAAATCTTTTTCGAATTTGCAGGCCAGCGGGGGATGGGAAAGCTTCGGTCAAGGTCCTCCGAATTTTATCGACTGCTCGCCTTGCGGAGGCGTGGTGACCTGGTCCATGTACCAGGGAATCAAACAGCCCTCCATGTCTGGGGATGCGACCCAGTTCAACATCGGCGGAACTGGTCCCTATTGGGATGTGTTGTTTAACAACCATCTGATCGGCACTGACTCGTCGCAAGGCCTGCCTGACAACAATCACACGCTGGTTCCCACGCTCCACGACTTCACTTACGACGTGTGGTTCTACGGAACCAACCTTGGGCTCGCCCAGGCGATTGAGTTCGACATGAACCAATTCTTCAATAATCTGGGCTTCATCTGGGGCCATGAATGCCGTATCGCCGGCGGCAACGAATGGGACGTCTGGGACAACGTCAACCAGCATTGGGTTCCCACTGGCATCTCATGTTATCCAAACAGCAATGCGTGGAACCACTTGACGATTCAGGTCCAGCGCACTGGAAGCAATCAACTGCTGTACCAATCCATCACTTTGAACGGAGTCACCAGCAACGTGAACCAGTACTACAATCCGGGCTCAGCTCAGGGTTGGTACGGGGTCACAATCAACTACCAGATGGATGGAAACTACAAGCAGTCGCCCTACACCGTTTATCTGGATGAGCTCACCTTCAGCTACCAGTGAGAGAATTCAGTCGAGCATATATTGAGGATAGAAGCGGACCCGCGAAGACGGCTCCGCTTTTCACAGGCAGTTCGAGACCGCCCTCAAAGCATTCTTCCGGAATACTGGCTGATCGGGGTCACGACTGCGAGATCAATTCTGCTCTTTTCTGGCCGGGTCCGAACTATGCCACACAGGGCTGGTTTGCTCAATTCGCCAGATTGGACCTCCGGCAAAAAGAGGTCCTTCGGATTTCACAATGACGGGTGCCTCTCCACCTAGCATCCAGATGTGGATATCTGGAGGCTCTTTCCCTACGAGAGGCGCAATCGTTCCCGCGACGCCTCCGATTTCCACCTTCATGACATAGTGGATCGCAGCGAGCTTGGAGTCTCCGACGGTAAAGGTCTCCTCGCCTTGGCGATTGATGGCAAGCTTCACCAATCTTGGCTTGGGCGTCGCAACCACCATCGAAGCCTTGATCGGCAACTGGCCGGGTTGTATGTTTTTCAATAGGGTGAAGAGTAGACCATTGGCAATGTCTGAAGGCAATCGCTTTTGATCGTTCGCAATCCTCTCCTTGCCATCTTCGGTGTAGTGAACTGTCACCTGGTTCGATGAGCTGTCGATCAACATCTCCAACGGATCTCGGAAGGCTGGCCCTTTCTGTTCGACGCGGTAGCTTAGAAGCCGGAAGGTGCCGCGCTGCGAAAAAGTCGTGGTCTCATCGTTGACTGAACCGTCTTTGAATCGGAATACCAGGTGAGTAGTGACCCGGTCGCCACGCGAGACCTGGGTCAGGTCACCGTGAGCAAGAGGCCCGCCATCAAGCGTGCTTAGCACCAGAAATCCATGGACGAGGCCTTCCCGGTATCGCACCGCTATCGGAGAGGCGGACGAGGTATCCGCATCGACCAACGCCGAGCAGACTAGAAAGATTACAAGTAGTTTGAGCGTTCTAGCAGCCATACCCAATCTTCGCCTATCGTTGGATTCGTATCTTGGTTTCTAACGAAAGTGAAAGGTTGAATGCGCACGTCAAACTGGCCAGCCTAGCACCGCCGAGCAGGCTGGCCATCCCTGTTTTATTGCATGGAACTCGCCTTTTGATTCTTGATCTGCAGTTCGTTCACCACCTGTTGCACGTTGGGAACGGTCGACGCCACTTTTTGAACTCGCGCCCGCTTCGATTCTGAGTTGACCTCACCGGTAAGAGTCACTACACCACTCTTCACTTTGTATTTGACGTCCTTGTCGAACTTATTCTGAATGAGGGCAGCATCCAGGTTCTTTTCAATACCTTTATCCAGATCCGAATTCATCGACTTCGCGTCGCTCTCGCCGCGCGGAGGAAGCACCGCAATATGATCCGCTACAACCTGCCCGCCAGCCATCGACTTGGCGATGGACTCGGCCTGTGACTTGTCGCTGTCACTGGAAACGTTTCCGCTGAGGGTCACAACCCCTTTGTCCCGATCCTGCGATACGGAAACATCTTTAAGGCCGGATTGATCGAGGGCCTTCCGGACGCCGTCGGCAACATCGGGGGACTTTGTGGATTCCTGTGAGCAGCCGAGAAAACTTCCGACCGCTAGCAATGTTAGTAGAACCAAACACGTCTTCATGCTTTTCCTCTCATCATGCGTGATCTCGTTTGAGCGTTGGATGTATCCCTCGAAGAAGAGGTAGCCTAAATTCGCGCATTGCAATTCGCGCCTCAATGTCTACGGTCAAGACAGTAAATCTCAAAGATACTTTTCGTATCCAGCCTGCCTCGTCCTGTTCTTCTGCCTCTAAACGCTACGCAGCTTGAACGCGCGAGGAGGAAACATGCGCAGAGAGGATTTGATGAAGCCAGACCTTTTGAGCCAGGTGCTTGTGCTGGGAAGCGGGATCGTTATGGTTGCAGCTCTGTTGCTGGTGATGGTGCTCGCCGTGACTCACCCAGGGACCTCAGCGTTACCTACCATCTCGCAGCCACATAATTACAGCTCGATGCCGATGTGCGCTTGATCTCTTCCGCCGTATAAACGAAGAGCGAAGGGACTGTCTGGGATTTCAGTTTCATTCGTGAACGTTAAATCGCCTAGGAGGCACAAATGCGATTCGGACCTTTTCTAATGATTGCTCTGCTGCTGGTTATTCTGTGGGCCGGTGGCTTCCTGATGTTCCATGTAGCGAGCGGCTTGATTCATCTGCTGCTGCTCTTCGCCGTCATTTCCTTTGTGGCGCATTTGTTCACGGGGGCTCGGACAGCATAGATTTCGAGGCGGAGGCAGGGAGCGAACTGGCTCCGCCTCCGCTGCATCATTTTGAAGGATCGCTCGAAGTTGAAAAACGTTTTAGCTGTTTAAGGTTTTCCTCTGAGTTTCATGGCCGAGTAAAATTAGCGCCGCAGAAGTCTTTCCGCAGTCACTCTTTCCCTTCGCGTTGCATCCAAGGTGAAGCTTTCCAATTAATTCAGGAGGAACTATGGCGGACAAGAGCTTGAAAGAACTATATATCGACGAATTAAAGGACTTGTACAGTGCGGAAACCCAACTGGTGAAGGCTCTTCCAAAGATGGCAAAGAGTGCAGCCTCAGACGAATTGCGGCAGGGCTTCGAAGAACACCTTGAGCAAACTGAGGGTCATGTGCAACGCCTGGAACAGATTTTCGAGGCACTTGGCGAAAGTCCCAAAGGAAAGAAGTGCAAAGGCGTGGAGGGATTGATCGCAGAGGGTTCGGAAGTTGCAGAAGAAGGCTACGAAGGAAATATTTTGGATGCGGCATTGATCGGTGCTGCCCAGCGAGTTGAGCATTACGAAATTGCTGGCTACGGTACCGTGCGTGCCATGGCGGAGGTGCTCGGCGAAGACGAACACGTCTTACTGCTGACCGAGACTCTCAACGAAGAGAAAGAAACCGACGAGAAACTGACTGAACTGGCGGAAGAGGTCAACACCGCGGGAACTTCCGCGGAAGAAGACTCAACCACCGTTGAAGAGGAGAACCCTGAGACAAAGAGTATTGGCACTGAAAGAAAAAATACTAAAAAAACATCGAAGCGCGTAGCGTAGCTTTGCGACGGTGACTCTTCTCAGTCACCGTCGCTTTTTTATTTGAGCCGCTCCGCGTATCCGCTCTTACCCATCCAACAACAAAAGTGAACGGAATCGCATCCTAGGTTCACGACTCAGAGCGTAAGATTCGCAAAGATCAAGGCGTTTTGAGCCCAGGGAGGATTGCATGGTCGCAAAAAAGAAAAGTAATAGTTCACGGAAGAAATCCGGTAGCAAGTACGGGAAAGCAGCGGGCAAGAGTGTCGAGAGCGCGGTGCGCCGGGAGAAAAAAGGAACGCTTCGTTCGGGCAAGGGCGGCAAGGGAGGAGTCGTGAAGAGTCGCAAGCAGGCAATCGCGATCGGACTTTCCGAAGCGCGCAAGAAGGGCGCAAAGGTTCCAGAGAAAAAAACCACGTAACGTAGCACCGATCAGGAAGATTAACCGTTGATTGTCGGAGATCCGGGCCGGTCAGATACCCGCGTACCACGCATAACCACCTTCCGGCGATGCGGAGCCCAAGCCTTTCCCGAAGCTTTTGAGCGAATCGGTGACCGTCAAGCGGGTTATGAATTTGACGCTCTTGTAGCCGAGCTGCCGGGGCACGCGCAGCCGGAGCGGGCCGCCGAAGCCCATCGGAAGATCTCCGTTGTTCATCGCATACGTCAGCAGAGTCTGGGGATGCAAAGCATCGGCCATGTCGATGCTCTCCCACCAGTCGGGCTCAATCGAGAAGTAAACGACATATCGCGCCTGGGGCAGCACCCCGGCGGCCTTGAGGAATTCATGCAGCGGCGTGCCGATCCATTCGGCGATGTAAGACCAGCCTTCCTCACACACCACCTCGGTGATCTGCCTACTGACGGGAAGGCTCCGTAGGTCAGACATAGAAAACGATCCAGGCCGGGCAACCATTCCATCGACGGCGAGCCGCCAGTCTGCAAACTGGTTCGCCTGGTGCCGTTTGAAAGCGTCGTTAAACGGCGCGAGTTCATTAGCGAAGGGGGTCTTCGAAATCATGCTGCGATCAAATTCGCGGGCCAGTGAGTGTCTAGTCAGAAGGCGCTGTGCGGCGTAGGTCAGCGTTTCGCCAGGGCCGTAAATTCCGCCGCTATCGGGCGGGATCAACCCATAGTGCCGCGCCAGGCTTGCAGCCGCCACGACGCCTGACGCGCCCGCAGTAGCGGCGAGACCAGCGGTGACAAACTTGCGGCGTGAGACTTTGCTCATGCGTGCTCCTCCATTTGCGCCGTAGGTCGCGCGACGTCGACAGCAGTAGTCGTCGTACCGGTGGTCAATGTCGGGGTACCCATTGTCCCAGTGATTATTGTCCCGGTGGTCATGGCCCGCATGCGATTCATGAATCCGGCGAGGACAACCATAGCGACGTGAACGATGAGGAAGAGCAGCAAAGATACCGAGACGAAGAAATGAAGCGTACGCGCGGATTGCCGCCCTCCTAACACGTTGACGGCTAGAGGGAATGCAGAATTGAAGGAGGGTGACAGCGCCAGGCCGGTCCAGATCACCAGAGGAAACAAGATGAAGATCACGATCAGGTATGAGGCACGCTGCACCGCGTTGTACGAAAAGGCGTCGGCTTCGTCGGGACGCTTGAGGCGAATATGCTTTGAGATCACTCCCGTGAACGCTCGCCAAGTCCGATCCGCCGGGGCAGGAAAGAGATTGCTCCGGAAGTGGCCGGTCCACAAACCCCATATGACGTAGAGAATGCCGGTCAACACCACGGCCCATGCAGCCTCAAAATGGAGGTACCGGCTCCAGCCATTCTGATCGGGCAGCACGTATCCATAGCCAGTGGGAACCAGATTCCTTGAAGCTGGAATCGATATTTTGAACAGCGTTGGAGTCAGATCATTACCGGTTTCGCCCCAATAGAAACGCGGGTGAGAGATCACGATCTCACCTCCGCTGATGAGTAGCGCAAAAAAACAAAGTGCCGTGATCCAGTGCGTCACGCGAACAAACGCAGCATGCCGGGGAGGTTCCGAATTTCGGAGCGAGGCAGCGTCAGGCACATCGAAAAGCATAGCATGTCAAGCTGCCGTGAGTAGATTGAAGCTAAGTCCGTTCGAAGCCTGTCGCCGATCGCGGCCGCAGCATCACACAGAAAATCTCGGATCGCCCTCGATAATCTGCATCTGGAGTTTTGGAGCTTCTCCATTTTTCCAGCGGTCGGTTCTGAATTTGACGCGATAGCTGAGGGCACCACCGTCCGGACGGTCACTGCGCTCAATAGGGCGAGGAATGCAAACAAACTCAGTTTCGATGAAACTGTTGGTGGCGTGAACCACCGAATAGCCGTGCCCTCCCATGTCAACGAATGAAACATGCGGCGACAGGTCGGGATTGGATAGGGCTCGCGCTTTCGCAATGTCGCCGCTCCGCTGGTATTCGAGACAGGAGCGCACTCCGTGGCGAATGAGCAGGTTGATGGTTGGCTGCATCGCGTGATCGCCCGGCCCTTGTCCAACATAGAGTGATCGCAAGGGATGCTCTTTGGGCAGAGAATGTTCCAGCGCCTCGACTATTCCGGGCGCAGAAATCGAACCCGTCACAAAGGCGATCCCGGCCGGCACAAAAGATTTTGGCGGGAGGGACTTCGCAGCCAGTCCCGCCCAAAAACTATGGCGATCTCCCGCCACCGTGACAAAACCAGTGATGCGGTTGGCCAGGACAAAATCGTAGATTTCTCCGCGCTCTACATAAGCGGTACCGTGATCTCCCAGCGGAGAAGTTGCGTAGCCGCTCTCCGGCCACGGCTTCCCTGCTCCCGGCGGCAGATTCTGCAGATCAGCGCGCATATCAAGCGTTGCGGTGGTGTTGCCCCAAATCTTCCAGGTGGCTTTCGAGTTGCGTAGGCGATCGAGGAACCAAGCCTTCTGCTCGGCACCAAGAATTGTTTGTGCGGGCCGGTCTTTCCAAAAATTATCGATCTCGACGCTACCGAAGCGCATGGACGCAGGGGGCCGACCGCCGCGATAGGTTTTCCCCGCGTCCATGATTTCCATTGCACCTTCAGAAATGAACTCGGGGAAGTCGTCGCTCGAAAGAGGCTTCGCTTCCGGCTGATCGTTAGGTTCCTCCGAGCGATACGTGCGCTGGTCGGTTACGATCAGCTCCACATTCCGGCCCCAGCGCAAGGTGCGGTAACCCTTGAGGCTGCCGATGGCGGCAAGATTGTTCGGCTCCTGACCCAGGCCATGTTCGTCAAAACGGGTAATCGGCATATCGACCACCAGCGGAGGATCGAATCGCTCAAGCGAGGGCCCGCTTGGTTTCGCGATGCGCGCCGGCTGATATTCGAAAAACGCCTGGTTGGCCGCCACTTTTCGGGTTTGCGCAGGCAGATTTTTTCCGTTGAATCTTTGTATGGATTGCCAGCCCAGCCAGCTGAACTCGTGGTTGTCCCACATGTTGACAAAGGGCCACCTCGCACGCGCATCCTGCAGATCCGGATCGCTCAGGTAGGCCCGGTAAACGGCGCGATAATCTTCCACGGTCGTGGGGATATGAAAATCGCGAATCTTTTCGCCGTGGGGATAGCGCACGATGTCGCGCACGCGACGATCATACATGCCCTGAGGACGGTCTTCCGGATACCAAACAATCTCGTAGATAAAGTCGCCGAGGTGCAACACGAAGCCGATCCGCTCCGCTTCCGTAGCGTTCTGATCTTCGAAAATCATCCTCCGGTAGGCATTCTGCGCCCCGTCGTTCACATTCTGGCAACTCACAAAAACAAAACGAACCGGTCTGTCATCCTCAACGTCCGGCGCGGTAATGGTTCTGCCGACGCGGCTACCAGAACCTTCGGAATCGGCGAAACGGTACCAATACACGCGGCTTGCCTTCAGTCCTCCAACCAGCACGCGGCAAGTCCAGTCCGAGGCCTCGGAAACCGGAGCCACAGCCGTCGCCACAACACGAGTGAACCTCTCATCTTCGGCGACTTCGACGTTCAATTTCGACGCTGCCTTGCCGCCGCTCGGCGGCCGTCGCGTCCACAATAGAACGCTGGTGCTGTCGGGGTCTCCAGACGCAACTCCCTCTGGGAAAAGTTCACGGCGTTCCCGCCATGCGATGCGGGAGTTGGCTCCGAACGGATCACTCCACGCTGCCGTAGCGCCAACAGCAGCCGCCATCCCTAGAAAAGAACGTCGAGTAATGCTGGACATCAGTTCAATCCTTCAAATCATGAAGGTGCCGCGGGATTCGGTCCCAAGCTGTTTCATCTATCGAGCGCACCCACGCACCTATCCCTGCGCGTCAGCCTTCGCAGGAGGTGCCAGCGCGACGGCAGCCTCGGCGGTAAGCAGCAGGAACGTAAATGTCTCTTGCAGGTAGAGCCGGACAGCCGTATCAGTGTGGTTCAAATAGCCGATGGAAACATCCTGGCCGATGTGCAGGTCGAAATCGCCGCCGCGCGTCGTCGCCACAAACGCACCTTGGATCGCAGGCGCCCAGATAATTTTGTCGTTGACCAGCCGCTTGACGTGCTCGAGCACTGGGTAACCGTGATCACTGGTCTCGGCGAGCGCGGTATAGGCGTCGGCACCGAGCAGCACCGCGTAGGGGCCATTGACGCCGACCAGCCGCAAACGGCTTAGGCCTTGGGCAATCGCGTCCGGGTACTGGCGCACATCGCTCGGAAGCGTCATTTTCGGATTGCTCGTTCCCTGTCGAATGCCAGCGATTCCCGCGGCCTCATAGCCTTCGAATATGGCACCGTCCTCCGCAAAAGCGATCTGGCGCGCTGCGTCTTTCGCGGGCTGCCAGTCGGAATCGTTCGCGCCGCGCTCTACGTCGTCGAGCGTCTGACGCTCCAGTTCGAACAGAACCCGTAGCTCGGCCAGCGCCTTAACTTCGCGCTGGCTGGCGATGATGCCATTCTGTGGCGCGGCAATCGTCCGCAGATGGCCGGTGCCGACTGCGGCGAAGTTGACACCTGCCGGCCCATGCACATCGACCACACGCCGGCCCGCAAGGTGACGTTTCAGCGTGCGCGAGGTTTCCTCCTCGATCTGTGCCCACGCGGCCTCGGAAATCGGCGCAAGTTCGCGATGCAGATTATTCATGAGAGAAGTCTCCTTTAAGAGAACCGATGCCCAGCGAACCGTCATTCTTCTGCGGGATGGACGCCGCGGGTTCGACCGCCGCAGAGACAGCGGACGGCACGGCAGTTGAAGCCGGTTCATCAGTTACGTTTTCTAGAAATGTCGCCGTCGGCACAAAGAACAGACTTCCGGTGACGGCTCGGCTGAAGTCGAGCAGCCGGTCGTAATTCCCCGGCGGGCGGCCCACAAACATGTTCTCCAGCATTTGCTCGATGGTGCGAGGCAAACGGCTGTAACCAATAAAATATGTGCCGAATTCACTAGCGCCCGCCCGGCCGAAGGGCATGTTATCGCGCAGGATCTTGATCTCTTTTCCATTCTCGACAATCGTCGTAAGCGCGTTGTGCGCCGATGTTGGTTTGACGGAGTCGGCCAACTCAATATCGGATAGTTTCGTGCGCCCGATGATTCGTTCCTGCGCCTCGGTAGACAACGCATTCCAGCCGGCGACATCGTGAAGATATTTTTGCACGATCACGTAACTGCCACCGGCGAATGCGGCATCTTCGTCGCCGATGAATACGGCCTCCGCTATCGCATCGCCTCTTGGATTTTCCGTGCCGTCGACGAATCCGATGAGATCGCGGTCATCGAAGTAACGGAATCCCTGAACCTCATCGACCTGCGAGACGGCATCGCCGATTCGCGCCATGATTTGCGTCGCCATCTCGAAGCATAGGTCCATCCGCTTCGCCCGGATATGGAACAGCAAGTCGCCCGCCGTGGAGACCGCATGGCGCTCTCCGGCGCGAATCTCACGAAAGGTATGCAGGTTCGCCGGACGTGGCGTGCCAAAAAGACGGTCCCAAGCTTCAGACCCAAATCCCACGACGCAAGAAAGGCCCGCCTCAATATCGCGAAAATCCACGGCGCGTACCAGCGCTGCGAGGTCTGCGCAGAACGAACGAATGGTCGTGCGATTTTCCGTGCCCGGCTTTATCGTCGCGACCAGGAAGATCGCCGCGCGGGTGAGTGGTGCCGCTACTGCCTGGGCGACGTCCCGCCTGCCGGCTACGGCTTCGTGCGCACTGGTCGGATCGGACTTCATCGATGTCATCCCGTCGGGCCTGGCAAAACGTCACCCCGTCGAAATCGCCTCGCATGCGAACAATCAGAGCGCAAGCTTACCATCGCCTCCCGATCGTCGTCCACGCCGAAGCGTCGCCCGAGAATGAGTTTTGGAGCGTAGGTCAGTGCCTGGAACTGCATTCCCTAAGCACAGAAAGAACAAGGCTACGATCCAGTTACCTGACGTTGATCAACTGTGATAAACCGTTGTAGATTTTCTACGACCTCTGGGACGGAAACGCATCCATATTCCTAATCCACGATTGCTAGGCTGCTCCGTTCAGGGTATTCTCTCTCGAACTGCAGAGCCAGGAGTGCGGCGCAGTCCCAAGCGAGGGCAAAATTGGGGGAGACAACATGACCCAGGTCCAGAAGCGATATGTATTGATTGGCGCAGTCCTTGGCTTGATCGTGATCGGGTTGATTGTTGGAGCCGTTCGCCCGTCAAAGAACGCTCTGGGAGCGCAGCCAAGCACACCCGATGTCGAGGTCGTTCAAGTCCAAAAAGAAGATGTGCCGATTTACGCAGAATGGATTGGTACGCTCGATGGACTCGTCAACGCCGATGTCCGGGCCCAGGTCACCGGCTATCTGTTGAAGCAAGGCTATCAAGAGGGTGCTTCTGTTAAGCAGGGCCAACTGCTTTTCCAGATCGATCCGCGGCCATTTCAGGCGGCGCTGGATCAGGCTCAAGGCCAGCTGGCACAGGCACGAGCCGCTCTCGCCAATGCACAGGCGGTACAGCACCGGACGGAGCTCGATGTTCAGCGTTACACGCCACTAGCGGAGCAACAAGCCGCAAGCCAGCAGGACCTGGACAACTCTGTGCAGAACAACCTGGCGGCGATCGCCACCGTGGAAACCGCCAAGGCTCAGATCAAGACTTATGAGGCTGCGGTTGAAACCGCGAACATTAATCTTGACTTCACTCGCCTCGTTGCGCCTATTGATGGCATTGCCGGCCAAGCGCAACTGCAGGTCGGTGCTCTGGTGACACCGGGTAGCGGCATTGTCACTTCCGTTTCTACTGTCGATCCGATCAAGGTTTACTTCACCGTGAGCGAACCTCAATATCTTTCATGGCGGAGACGTTTTCCGACCGAAGAGAGCCGCCTGCAGGCTGACAAGGAGCTGCGGCTGCAACTGATCTTAGCGGACGGCTCAACTTATTCGCAGGAAGGAAAGTTTTATTTTGCCGACCGGCAAGTCAACGAGACCACCGGAGCGATTCGAATCGCCGGGCTTTTTCCCAATCCCAACAACATCCTAAGACCTGGAGGTTACGGCAAAGTCCGCGCGGTAATCCGGACCCAGCCGGGTGCGTTGCTGGTTCCGCAACGTGCAGTGTCGGAGCTGCAGGGCGGCTACCAGATTGCTGTCGTTGGTGCCGACAACAAAGTCGACGTTCGAACCGTGGCCGTGGGCGACCGCGTCGATAACCGGTGGATCATCACGAACGGACTTAATCCCGGAGAGAGAATCGTGGTTGAGGGGGTTCAAAGAATGCGCAGTGGTGTGCACGTGAATCCCAAGCCATTCGTTGCGGAAAACCTAGGAACGGCAAATCAGGGGTCGGCAAATCAAGGTTCAGCAAATCGATAAGGACGACCGCCCATGTCGAAATTCTTCATCAACCGTCCCATTGTTGCCATAGTGATTTCTATCGTCATGGTGTTGGTTGGCTCGCTCACGGTTCTGAGCTTGCCCGTCGCTCAGTTTCCCAACATCACGCCACCGGAAATTCAAGTCCTCGCGACCTACGTCGGCGCTGACGCACAAACTCTTGAGCAAGCGGTAGCCACTCCCATCGAGCAGCAGATGAATGGAGTGGACAATATGAATTACATGTATTCGTTGAACGCGACGGGGAACAACACCACCAGCCTGATCGTGGATTTTGATGTCAAGACCGATCCGAATACCGATTTCATTCTCACGCAATCTCGCGAAACACAAGCCGCCTCCCAGCTTCCCCCGGACGTCAACAACTACGGCATCACAGTTCGAAAATCAGTCACTGCTCCGCTGATGTGGGTCGCACTTTATTCTCCGCACGGAACGTATGACGCCAAGTTTCTGGCCAATTACGCCTATATCAATATCGTAGATCCGATTCTTCGCTCCTACGGCATTGGCAATGTTCAGGTATTCGGCGCCGGCCAATACGCGATGCGCCTTTGGGTAAAGCCGGATACGCTGGCAAAGCTCGGTATTACGGTTCCAGAGATCGTCAGCGCGATTCAGTCACAAAACACGGTGAACCCCGCCGGTAAGGCCGGAGGCGAGCCAGCTCCCAAAGGTCAGGAATATACCTACACTGTTCTCTCGCAAGGGCGCCTGGCTTCGCCGGAAGAATTCGGCAACATTGTTGTCCGCGAAACCCTCGACGGTGCAACGGTCAGAGTACGGGACCTCGCTCGCATCGAATTAGGCGCTCAGGATTACAGCGTCGCCGGACGCTTCAATGGCAAACCCGGCGCCATCATCGCGGCTTATCAGTTGCCGGGGTCCAATGCAGTCAACGCGGCAGCCGCGGTCAAGCAGTTGATGGCGCAGATGAAAGAGCGATTTCCCGAGGATATGGACTTTGCCGTCTCCCTCGACACGACGCTTTCCGTAACTCAGGGTATCAAGGAGATCGTTGAAACTCTTGTGATCGCGCTGGTCCTGGTCATCATTGTTGTTTTTCTTTTTCTTCAAGGCTGGCGTTCCACGCTGATTCCCCTTCTGGCTGTGCCGGTTTCTCTCGTGGGCACATTTGTGCTCTTTCCGTTATTTGGTTTTTCTATAAACACACTTTCTCTCTTTGGTTTGGTGCTGGCGATTGGACTGGTCGTGGATGACGCAATCGTCGTCGTGGAAGGCGTCGAGCGCCATATCGAGGAGGGCATGACTCCGAAAGATGCGGCATTAAAAGCGATGGAGGAACTTTCGGGCCCGGTTGTAGGCATCGCGCTGGTTCTCTCCGCCGTATTCGTGCCCACAGCTTTCATTCCCGGAATCACCGGCAGGCTGTATCAGCAATTCGCAGTCACCATCGCCATTTCGGTGATTCTCTCGGCGTTCAACGCACTCACGCTCAGCCCTGCTTTGGCAGCACTGTTGCTTCGCCCTCGCGAAGAGAGCCACGGGCTGCTGCGGAGATTCTTCGATTGGTTTAACCGTGTTTTTGAGCGGGCCACGGAGGGTTACGTCGGGTGGAGCGGGGTGCTACTCAAGAAGACCCTCGTGGTAGTCGCCCTTCTACTGGCCTTTTGCGTGGCGGCCGGATTCTTCAGCAGCCGCGTGCCTTCGAGCTTCCTTCCGGATGAGGATCAAGGCTACGCATACGTCAACCTGCAATTGCCCAATAGCGCTTCGCTGGAGCGGACATCTCAAACTGCAACACAGATCGAAAACATTCTGGCGAACACACCGGGTGTGAAGTATACGACCAGCGTCATCGGCTTCAGCTTGCTCAGTTTTGTTCGCACCAGTTACAACGCTTTCTTCGTAGTCACTCTCAAGCCATGGGATGAACGCAAGACCAGAACCGAACAATTTCAGGCCATCAAGGCGCACCTGAACCAGCAGCTCACAAAATTGCCGGCAGGAATTGCTTTCAGCTTTTCGCCGCCAGCTATCCCCGGTGTTGGCACCGCTGGCGGATTCACCTTCATCCTTGAAGACCGCTCCGGTGGCAGCATTCCATTTCTCGCGAAAAACGTGAGCACGTTTATGGAGGCAGCGCGAAAGCGGCCGGAGATCGCCAGTCTGAGCACCACTTTTCTGCCCAGCGTTCCGCAGAAATTCGTCGACGTAGATCGCGACAAAGTCTTGAAGCAAGGCGTCAATCTTTCCGATGTCTACCGGACCATCCAGGCTTTCATGGGCGGATATTTCATCAACTACTTCAACCGTTTTGGCCGCCAGTGGCAGGTTTACGTCGAGGCCGAAAGCGACGATCGCGCCAGCGCGGATAACGTCGGTCGATTCTATGTTCGCAACAGTAAGGGCGAAAACGTTCCGCTCTCTACGCTCACCACGGTTAAATCGCAGTTTGGCCCCGAATTCACGCAGCGCTTTGACGAATACCGATGCGCGCAACTCAATGGCAGCGCTGCGCCGGGCTTCAGCGCCGATCAGGCAAGCGCAGCTCTCGAAGATGTTTTCAAACAAACCATGCCGCGAGAAATGGGATTCGATTACTCCGGAATCTCGTTTCTGGAGCAGAAGGCGCGCCAGGGAGTGCCTCCCGCGGCCATCTTTGGACTGTCGTTGCTGTTCGTTTTCCTGATTCTTGCGGCTCTTTACGAAAGCTGGTCGCTGCCTTTCAGCGTTTTGCTCAGCACGCCGGTAGCGGTCTTCGGAGCCTTTGTCGTTTTATGGTTGCGCCGTATTCTGCTCGGCGTTTTTCTGCCGCCCTATATGGTGCAGATCGAAAGCGACGTTTACTCGCAAATCGGCCTGATCATGCTGATTGGCCTTGCGGCGAAGAACGCGATCTTGATCGTCGAGTTCGCGAAGGATCAGTACGAACACGGAAAACCGCTCGCGGATGCGGCTCTTGAAGGGGCGAGGTTGCGGCTGCGCCCGATCCTGATGACATCGTTCGCATTTATCCTCGGCTGCGTTCCGCTGTGGACTGCGAGCGGCGCTGGTTCGGTGGCCCGCCAGATTATGGGGACGGCGGTGATTGGCGGAATGCTCGCTGCCAGCGCGATCGGAATCTTTTTCATACCCGGCATCTTTTATATGGTCGAGAAATGGTCGGGCGCGGGGAAGGAGCCTGCAACTGGCATATTGCCAGCTGCACCTTCACCTGCGCCGGGAGACTGAGACGGTTGCAGGGCGATTGAAAGAGAATCAAACGAAATTTGCGCAATGGTTAGCGTGATGGTTCTGCTTGGTGGGGTCTGCGTAATGAAGAGAATCGCGAAATTGCTCAATGCAGTGTTACTTTCTGGCGTGCTTTCGGGTTGTGCGGTAGGCCCCAATTATCATCGGCCTGCCGTGCAGACTCCAAACTCTTTTCGAGATCTGGCAAACAATCCTCAGCTTCAAGCGCAGGCTGCCTCGTATGCCGATCTCCCCTGGTGGCAAGTATTTCAGGATCCGAAGCTGCAGGAACTCATTCGTACGGCGCTCAAACAAAACTACGATCTGCAACTCGCGACGGAACGCATCAACGCAGCCCGCGCGCAACTTACTGTTACCCGTTCGAGCCTGTTTCCTCAAGTGTCAAGCAATGCCAACTTCGCGGGCGGCAAGGAGAATCTCGAACAATCCAAGTACAACTTTCTGATCCTCTCTGCCGATGCCACTTTCCAACTCGATTTCTTCGGTAAGTTGCGCCGCGCAACGGAAGCAGCCCGAGCTGAACTTTTGACCACGGAAGACGCGCGCCAGGTGGTCGCACTGACACTGGTCAGCGACGTCGCAACAGACTATTTCACGCTGCTGCAACTAGATCTGCAGCTCCTGATCACTCGTGAGACGGTCAACACGCAAACTGATTCAGTCAAACTTACGAAACTACGGCTCGATCACGGAGTAGCCACGAAACTGGATGTGCTCCAGGCTCAGCAGGTCCTCGACACTGCGAATGCGCAGATCCCTGACCTGGAGCGACAAATCGTTCAGGAAGAAGATGCGATCAGCATCCTCCTCGGCAATTATCCGCAAGACATCGCACGCGGGATTCCGCTCGTCGAGCAAACACTTCCCCCGCAAGTTCCAGCCGGCGTTCCATCTACGATCATCGAGCGTCGGCCTGACATTCGAGAAGCGGAACAGATTCTGGTTGCCGCGAACGCCGACATCGGAGTCGCCAAAGCTCAGTTCTTCCCGCAAATCTCTCTGACCGGAGGAGGCGGCGGTTCATTCGGTCGAAGCTCCGCCTTCTCAAGCCTCATGACGACGCAGCTAGGCATCTGGTCCTACGGCGCGCAGGTAAGCCAGCCGATCTTTACCGGAGGCGTGCTCAAAGGGAATTTGCATCTGGCTGAGTCCGAACACCAGCAAGCTCTGATCGGCTACCGGGAAGCAATCCAGCACGCTTTTGGAGAAGTTTCCGATGCGCTCATCGGTTATGAAAAGCTTCATCAGGTGCGAATGCGCCAGCAGGACAGCGTCGCTGATTTGCAAGAAACCGTCCGCATTTCCACCCTCCGCTACAAGGGCGGCACGACGACATACCTCGAAGTACTCGACGGACAGCGGTCGCTTTACGGCGCCGAATTGACGCTGGCAGCCGCGCGCGCAGATGAATATCGCAGCCTGGTCCAACTCTACAAAGCGCTCGGCGGAGGCTGGCAACAGTGAAATCGTCGCCTAGAACAGAAGTCGTCTAGGGTGTTTGGACTGTGGCGAGTAGCAGCACGGAGATACTGAACGATGACAACACTGCGCGAATACCGATGTGAAGTCTGCGGAATTGGGGACACTCGTCCCATCCACTGGTTCGTTATTCAGTGCGGCGACTCGCAACTCTCAGTTCATCGCTGGAGTTCAGAGGCGGCGAACACAGCCGGCGCCCGGCACTTCTGCGGTGAAGCCCACGCTGAGGTGTACATCAGCCGATGGTTCGATTCGATCTGTTCGCCGCCCAAACCCGATTTCAATCTTCCCTCGCCGACGAGATGAAACGGCGATCGTAAAATGCAGAAGTGAAACCGCCCGGCCCTAGCGCTTGCTCTAAGAGAATATTTTGGCACACAGGCACCACGAAAATCCCAAGCCAGCGACAGGATAACGGGCTAGGACGACGGGCTGGTTTTTCCAAAGCCTTCGTGTAATCAGTGTTCTCTCCTCAAGCCTGCCACCGGCAGGCCTTTCCTTTGCAGATGCAGTGTGAACACAAGAAGCGAGATGGTAAGCGATGCGGAGCGCGGGCTCTTATTGCCAGAAGCGCTGCGCGATACATTCGCAGCCTGGCAGAGCCGCAGAACTTGGTAGCAGGGGAGGTCGGCGGCGAGCCGTATATAGCACAGCGGGCGACCTCAAGGACTTCAAAGCGCCAAAGACTGCGGCCGATCTTTGTGATCTGCTGGCTGAATCGATTGTTGAAATACGTTCTCGGAGGCTCGATCCCAAGATCGCCAATGCGCTCGGCTATCTCGGGACGAGCTACCTGCGCGCTCTTGAGGTTTCAGATATCGAAAAGCGACTGGAGGATCTTGAGCATTACCAGCGGAAAATCGAATTGCCTCGGACGCCGGCGTCACCTACTACTATGACGCCGACGGTATGCGGACTGAGAAATCGTCTGGCACAAAATACTGGTATGGTCCGGGCGGGGTTGTGATGGAAAGCGCCCTCAACGGAACCGTCAACGAGGAATACATTTACCTCAATGGCGAACGTGTTGCTAGAGTCGACCGTCCCAGCGGAACCGTGAACTACTATTTTTCTGACAACGTTGGCTCGGCCAGCGTGATCACGGGCGCAACCGGAACGATCCAGGAGCAGTACTATTATTACCCGTATGGAGGATTGGTCGCGAGCATCGGCAGCGATCCGAACCACTATAAGTTCACCGGCAAGGAGCGAGATTCGGAGTCGAACCTGGACAACTTTGGCGCGAGGTATTACACGTCGAGCATTGGGCGATTCATGACCCCGGACTGGGCGGCCCGCGCGACCGCTGTGCCCTATGCCAAATTTGGCGATCCGCAGACGTTAAATCTATATAGTTACGTAGAAAACGCTCCGGTAAATCGTGCGGATGCGGATGGACATTATGCGGGATTCGAGTACCAGTTGTCGGGCACCGGCGGCTTTGACGCCAGCACCATGGAGTTCGCAGAAGACAGCGACGTGGGATCTGGGGTCCAGACCACCGTCGCCCAGTTAACGGCGCAGCTAAACCAGAGTACTCAGATGCAGGCGCAGAATAATCAGCAAACACAAGCAAACGTTGCAAAGACCGCAGAAAAGTACAACGGCAGCACCGACTGGGCCTTCAGTAAGCAGAAGGGAGCGCGGTAACTGCAAGAATCAGGAACGCCACCAGCGTCGCCAGTCTCTCCATTTTCATCTCTCGTCTCTTCCCCAATGACCTTCTTCTTCATTGCCACCTGCAAAGCGGATTTCCGACGGATCGCCGTACCCTCGATCATAAGCAGAACGTGAAATCGCGTACCTCTTCAAATCGCTCGGACTGCAATGGGGAGAAGTGAGGGGATCCAGACACGGACAAAACAACAGATACTCCTTGGAGAACCTCGTGATGAATGACTCGAGGTATGCTCCGTTTCCATACGGACTAAATCCAATCAAATAACGTGTGCCGCATCTCGGACACTCTGCACAACTTCGAAGACGGCGAGCCATAACAATTCCGATGAACAGCAAATTCCCCCCAGTCGAACTGAGTTGGCCACCTTATTCACGGGCAGGGTTTCTGCGTCCTCCGCAGCGCAGCCTGGTTCTCAGACTGCGCCGCGGTTCGTTTTCCAATTCAACAAGCCTCATTTTGTTCCAGCACCCTCAAACATTCGGCGAACGAAGAAGGGAAACTGCTTGCGCATGGGCCGGGTGAGAACAACCTGAGCGGGATCAGAATCAACCTGCGCTGCGGCAGCTGGATTGCCGCTTCCGTCGAACACCGGAACCGCCAGAAAGCCCACGGTTTCGTTCATGGCCGTGTCGACTGCGGTCCCCGTGATCTCACCCGCGTTGTTAATGCCCTGAGCGAGAGTCAAATATAAGGAAGTTGGCTGAATGACTAGCGCATTCAGGTCGGACAGCGTGTTGTTTTGCCACAGGACTGCCCGGGAAGTACCAGCGTTCACATTGAATGAGTTGCCCACAGCCTGGTTCTTGTCGTTGATGTCAAAGAGAGCGTCGTTGGTGTCGGTTTCAAACGGATATACCTCCTTCATCTTGTTCGCCTTCGTCCAGACGAAAGCCGCCGGATTTTCAGCGGCATTTTCGTCGCCGGATATATTTCCGAAGCCGACGATTACTGCCTCATTATTGAGTGCGATGGGAGTGTTCCACGCCTGGCCGCCGATATTGCCGAGATCGGTCGGCACGCCATTTTCCCAGAGCAAAGCATGTTCAGCGCTTGCTCCTCCGACCGCATTTGAGCAGAGGCCGGAGATCCCGACTACCTGACCTTTGTCATTGATCGCAGTCGCCGCAGAATCGGGATCTCCGGCCAGCGGGCGAAGCTGCGTCATCTGATTGAGACGCGGTCCCCACATAGCAGCCTCAAATTGCAGAAACTGACTGAAGGGAGGATTGTTATTACAGGTCGGATCGTGAACGCCGTTTTCCGCCCATCCGACGATTTGCCCCTGGTTGTTTACGCCGGCGGCGTAGCTATCGATTCCTCCCGCAAATGGCGGAAGGGACGTCATAACGCCGTCTTGCCACGCAAAGCCGTTACACACGTAGCCATCGGGCCCAAAGAAAAAAGCTGAACAACTCCAGGCCTCACCCAGCGGGTTCATCTGCGTAGTTTCTGCAATCCCTACAATCTCACCTCGGGTGCTGTGGTTTGGCCAAGAGATATTGCTGTTGGGGCCGCCCAAGGTGCCGAGGTCGATGGGAACTCCGACCCACAGCACCCCGTTCACCGTGGTGTTCGTCGCAGAATTGTCGCCACCGGAGATCCAGCCAAGGTCGTTAATGCCTACGGGCTCCGGGATACCGCCGAGCGGGCCGTTACCGAGATTAAAGAGGTAATATTTTGGCGGTTGCTTGGCGGGCTCAATTTGCGAAGCTAGCGGAAGCGTCAAGGCGAGAATTACGAACAGAGCGTGTGCGGTGAGATGGGCTAGAGCTTTCGGTCGCATGTGTTCCCTCCACAGTTTGGTATTGTCTTCACAGCCGAATGCGCTGCATCCGTGCCTCACCCTGCTTTGTCTGTCGAGGCCGGCAATGCGGCTAAGTCGTGACCATAGCGAAATGGATGCCCGCGCATTGGACGTTTGCGGACCTGCGATTCCGTATCCTGGACGTTTGCGGACTTCCTATCGCGAATCCCGTGACGACTCAGATCGTGGTCCGAAAACGTCCAAAATCCCCGCCCTAGTCGACTATCATGAGGGGCATTGGCATCGGCCGTACTCATCCATGGGTTCGCGATCGGTATGAATCTGGATTGGAAGATCTGTTCGCGGGCGAGACTGTCGCGTGACGCGCGATTTGATGGCAAGTTTTTTATTGGCGTACTTAGTACCAAGATTTACTGTCGTTCGATTTGCCGATCACGCACGTCTAAAGAGAGCAATGTCCGTTACTATCCAACCGCGGCGGCGGCAGCGGAGGCGGGTTTTCGCCCCTGTCTGCTTTGCCGGCCGGAATGTTCTCCTGGAACCCCGGCTTGGTTGGGAACCTCCAATACAGTCTCGCGAGCCTTGCGGCTAATTGGAGAGAGTGGTCTGGAAGACGGTGGTGTCGAAGTTCTTGCCGAACGCCTGGGCGTGGGTTCGCGCCACCTTCGCCGCTTGTTTCTGCGGCATTTGGGGGCCACTCCGAGCGCAGTTGCTCATACACGGCGTCTGCATTTTGCCAAGAAACTAATCGACGAGACCAGGCTGTCGATGGCTGAGGTCGCCCTTGCCGCAGGTTTTGGTTGTGTACGAAGATTCAACGCCGCCATCCAAAAAACCTATCAGCGAACTCCAACTCAAATCCGACGCCTTGCACGGCAGACGACGATTCAGCTAGAGAATCAGTATTTTTTTCATCTGCGCTTTCGCCCGCCTTATTGCTGGAGAGGAATGTTGGCTTTTCTTGCAGCTCGCGCGACGCCCGGCGTCGAGGTGGTGGAGCTGAACACCTATCGCCGTTCCATTTCCTTAAACGGTTGCCATGGTTATTTTGAGGTTGCGCCGGACGAAGAGCACACGTGCATCGCCGTGCGTGTACAGATTGCCGATCCCCATTCGCTTTACTCCATTATCGAACGAATCCGCGGCATGTTCGATCTGAACGCCGATTGGGCAACGATCGCGCAAAGCCTCGGGAATGATCCCGAGTTGGCTGCGCGGATTAAGGCTCAGCCCGGACTTCGTGTACCCGGTTGCTGGAACGGCTTTGAACTGACGACGCGAGCAATTCTTGGCCAGCAAGTCACCGTGAAGGGCGCAACCACGCTCGCGGGGCGGATCGCAAGATCTTTCGGACAGGCGTTCTCCGGAGCAGCCGGGCTGACTCATCTCTTCCCCGTACCCGAGGTCCTTGCCGATGCCAAACTGACAGCAATTGGTCTGCCCGAGAAGCGGGCGCAGTCCATTCGCGCCCTCGCGCGCGCTGTTTGCGATGGGCAAATCAGCTTCGAAGGAGTCATCGACTCCGATGCCTTCCTGTCGCAGCTATGTGAGATTCCTGGCATTGGGAGCTGGACGGCACAATACGTGGCCATGCGAGCGCTCGGCGAACCTGATGCGTTTCCTTCCAGCGATCTGGGCCTTCTGCGAGGGCTCGGCCTGCGAAGCGCTCATGAACTGGAGAGGCGTGCCGAAGCCTGGCGGCCATGGCGAGCGTACGCAGGTATTTATCTCTGGAGCAACCCGGGTGACCGTATGAGTTCGCAGAAGCCAAGAGGTCTTTCCAAAACCAAGATTGCTGTTCTTGAAATGAGCAGCCTGCATGTCTCAATGGCTCCATAAGGCTGCAGCACGGATGCCAAGCGGTATACGAAACTCCAGAGAGCAAAGGAGCGGTCTATTGGAGCGCTCTCTGCGCTTCGTGTGCGATCAGGCCGAAGCCTTTGGCATTGGCATCCTGCACCAGAGTGGCGAGTTGTGCTCTCGCCTCGGCTTTGCCCGACTTTAACTCGATCTCACTTAGGGCGAGGCGCGCGTCGAACTCGCTCGCGCGGTTACCCATGCGCTCGGAGTCACGAATTGCGTCGTAAAGGCTCTCGACGGCGTGGTCCCGCTCTCTAACGGAACCCACATGACCACGGATGCGGTCGACGGCAATGGCGATCTGAAGCCGAAGATCCTCCGCCTGACTCTTTTTCGACCGTGTCAGAGCGCGATCAACTGCTGCTAGTGCTTCGGAAGGCTTACTTTGTTCGGCAAGCGCCCGCGCAAGTAAAACGTAGCCGGTTGCTTCATCATCAAATTCGTCCTCCTTGGCGAACTGTTCCAGAGCTGCCCGTGCAGATGCCTCCGCTTCTTGAGGATGACCTTCGACGATCGATAGTTCGCTCAGCGAGAGCATGGTTACAGCAAGCTTTTGAGCCTCGCCCGCCGCCTTCTGCATAGCGAGCGCTTTCTCGAAATCCTGGCGTGCCCCTCGGGAATCGCCCATCTTGAACAGGAGCGTCCCTAACTCCGAAAAGGCAAAGTCTTGTCCGGCCTTGTTGCCAAGTTGCTGATAGATGGTGAGCGCTTCCTCCTCATTCGCTCGGGCTTTTGGCAAGTCCCCTAGTTCGTAGAGCAGCCCTCCCAGATTACTGAGACTCTGCGCGACACTGTCTTTTCTCCCCTACCCGGCGACGAATTTCGAGCGACTGCTCGAAGGCCTCTCTGGCAGCGACGAGGTTGCCGCCGTACCAGCGTAAGATCGCTATATTATTGAAACAATCCGGAGACGCCGTTTTGGTCGCCGAGATCCCTACGAATGGCCAGAGATTGCTTATACAGATTTAGGGCGTCGGCGAGGTTACCCCCGGTCCTTAAGAATATTCGCCAAGTTCCCCAATTCGCGAGCCACACCTTTCTTGTTGTTGATTTCTCGGTCGACGGTCAAGGCGCTTCCGTACATATTCCTGGAGCCTTCAAGATCACTTTGCTGTTTTAATACGAGCGCAATATTGTTGAATGCCACGGCCATACCCGGGGAAGTTCCGTCGTGCATCAGGTCTTGGCGGAAGCGCAGGCCCAGAGCGGCGGAGTGCGGAACTTGTTGGCGGTGGATTGGTCCAGGTACTCGGGCTTGGCGGCTTGCGGGATGCCGTCTCCGGTGCCGACATCGTGCAGCGGGAAGTCGCTGTAGGGACGGATTATCGTATCCCCAATGCCCTTTGGGAAAACCGCCCTGGCAGCGGGTTTTCCTGTCACATCCGACCCAGCCTGGACAGAGCAGTCCTTAAGCGCTCTGATCTCGAACTAGGGTGTATCAAACCTCGCTCACCGTCGTCTTCTCGGACCCTTCTTGCGAATATCGTCCAGGCCCCGCACAACGTCGCACATTGGAACGGAGAACAAACGGCAGATGCGAAGCAACGTCCGGAGCGTTATGGGCTTTCCGGCTTCGATCTTTTGCCAATAGCGGACGGAATATCCGTGGGTAATCATGTCTTCCTGGCTATACCCTGCGCGCTCACGCAGCCCCTTGATGCGCGTTCCCAATCCTTTGAAAAATGCGGTTTCGTCTTGCACGTCCCGTTTGTAAGCGATTGAAGACTATAAAGGCCACGTCTTATTTGAGACGTGGTATATTTAGGACGTAATGTCAACCTCTCAAGGACAAATCAGATGCCTCAAAACCCCATAGAATTTAAGGAAGCCGTCGGCAAGATTATTGAGAAGATTATGCTGACTAACGAATGGGACTATCGATCACTCTCGGTCTGCTTCACGGACAAAACGGCTCTACATGTTTCAGTGACTCCTCGCCTAGAGTTCGATGCAGTGCTGGAGGACTGGAAGACCGGAAACCTGGAGCCGATCAAGACCTACCCACGTATATCCGAATCAAAATGACAACGCCGGTCGTGCGCGGAACCTGGCGAGTTGCATTGCATTGCGACGGGGTAGAGGATTTTGGGCAGCTTTAGCCCCTTATCTTACGGATTTGCTCCCAAAAAGTTGGGAAGCGGGCCGCGGTACATGTGTTAGCCCGTACAACGGTTTAGCAATACGCAAGCGGACAATGGGTCTGCCCTGGGTAAACTGGCGGTCGTTGCGGACTTCTCATGCGGTCTGGCTGAAGATGGCCGGAGCGGACGTGAAGGACGCGCAAGGGCAGATGCGGCACTCGCGGGCAAGCACGACGCTGGACATTTACCAGCAGTTCGTTCCCGAGTCGCAGCGTCGGGTGGTGGGGCGATTGACCAATCTCGTGCAGTAAGAGATTTCCGTAACGGTTTTGTTCGCAATTGTGCGCAAACTGTGAAGGTAGGCAATGCGTAAGCTATTGAAAACTATGGTGGCCAGGAACGGAGTTGAACCGCCGACGCCAGCCTTTTCAGAACGCCGCTTTTGAGTACTTACAACCCTTTACAAGCCGCCGAGGACTGCCTTAGTACGTCGAAGTACGTGAAAAACGGAAACACCACAGGTGTAGACCACAGGTGAAGTTTTCCCAGCCTAGAATGTGTTAGGCGAACAAAATACGAAAGCATTCTAACAGCATGAAAAGCAAGAGGGGACGTCGTTCAGTTGGTTAGAACGCTGCCCTGTCACCGGTCTTGATCTTCTCCGCTAGTGTCGCAACGTCCCCTTTAAGCCGAATTACATTCGGCTCCACATTATTGATACCGCCGTTCTATTCCAGCGATGAGCAGGGAGTGTTCTGTTTCGCTCAGTTCTGCATCCGCTCCGTCGAGGATAATTGTGTTCATGCAAGGAGAACCCACATGTCTTTGTTCGCAATGTTCAAATCAGCAGGGCCGACCGGCTTCGGTTACGGGTCGACGGCAGAGCAGGTCACCGAAGGACTCTCGCTCGCCGGCCAGACGATTCTGGTGACCGGCTGCAACTCAGGCATCGGGCAGGAGGCGTGTCGCGTGCTCGCCCTGCGGGGTGCCCTGGTACTGGGGACCGCGCGCACCAAGGAGAAGGCCGCAGCCGCGTGCGCGACGTTTCCCGGCAAGGCGATCGGCTACTCCTGCGAGCTCTCAGACCCTTCGTCGGTGCGAGGGTGCGTCGCAGCGGTCAAGGCAGACGGTCACCGGCTCGACGCCATCATCTGCAACGCGGGCATCATGATGCTGCCGAAGCTCGAGAAGTCGCACGGCTACGAGCTACAGTTCTTCACCAACTACATCGGGCACTTCATGCTAGTGACAGGCCTGCTCGAGCAGCTCAAGGACGAGGGCCGGGTGGTGATGCTCAGCAGCGAGGGGCACCGGAGCGCGCCCGTCGGGGCCATCGAGTTCGACAACCTCTCGGGCGACAAGGGGTACAAGCCGTTGACGGCATACGGCCAATCGAAGATCGCCGACCTGCTCTTCGCCAAAGAACTAGAGCGGCGCTTCGCTGGCACCAAGAAGACCGCCTACGCGGTCCACCCCGGCGTAGTCGATACCAATCTCGCCCGCAACATGGGGCCAGTGCTCAGTCGGGTGCTGGGGGCCATTGGGCACCTCTTTCTCAAGTCCGTCGGCGAGGGCGCCGCGACCGAGGTCTTCGCCGCAGTGAGCCCGAAGGCAGTGTCCCTGGCGGGCAACTACCTCGCCGACTCGAACGTGATGAAGCCGCGCGCCGATGCAGAAGACGCCGCGCTCGCAACCCGGCTGTGGGCGCAGTCAGAGAAGATCGTTCTGGCGTTCTAAAGACGAAGCTTTACTATGTCGCGCGAAAACTAGGCCGTCATCTTGTCTTGTCGGCAGCTTGATCGCCGCACTTTTCTCAGTGGATCCGTGGCCGAACTCGCAACCGAGCAATCTGGCGGCAGTCGGTTCCCGTCCCTCCGAGACCTAGAAGTCAACGCGCTGGACAAGTGGTTCCCCTCCGCGATAAACGTCAGGCCGATACACTTGTCCAAGTGCTGGTCGTACTTATTCAATTCAGTAAAGGTCACCCATAATTTCTTGCGATGTGGCAACTGTTTGCGCCGGAGGGGAATGAACACGAATCCGCACCCGTAGAGGCAGTGAGGCGGTTCGGCAAGGAAGCATCGTCGGCGAGGGCCTTCTCCATGCTGAAAGCGAAGCGCTTCTTAAACTCAGCCATGTCAGTTCTGTATAACTTTGCAAGCTCCCGCAGAACGGTATAGCCCTGCTTTCTTCGCCTTATCGGCGTAGTTCGGCGCGCAGGGAACAGGTGAATCAATCTGGCAATATCCCAATCCTCGGTCTTTTGATTCACCGCATCTACGTAGGCCTCAAATGCAGGGTTGGGTTCTTCATCTGGAAGGTTGCGTATGTACTGCCCCACAAGCGCCTTTTCGCCAACTTTTGACAGGGCCTCGCCCCATTTGTCGGCAAGCGCCTCCCGAAAGGCGAGGTATTCGGCTATTTCTGCGGGCGTAATCAAAGTCTGGAGAATCGCGTGGTACGCGAGTGCGTGAATCAAATGGATAAGCACCCCGGCGGTCTTACTTCGGTGGTACTTTTTTGTCACGCATTCAGATGGCAGCAGGGGATGGGGATTGTAAATGACAATTCTGTGCGTTTGCGTTACTTGCGCGCTGGCGATATTGAACACGTGGCGGCGGTTGTTCCGCACTTTGATTTTGGGATATTTCTTCAGGTAAGACAAAGTGTCCCTCATCTGGCGGGTGGCTTTCTTCACGACTTCATCTGTAAACCACTTTCGCTCTTTGTCTGCCGTCGTATCCGGCGGCGCAATCCTTTCTTTGATTTGAGAAAGAATCATCAAATCATCCAACCACACAACCTTATCTGCTAGCTCCAATTCGTTGGCAGGATTTGGTTTGAAAGTGTTGGTTGAGAAGGTAAACTCGCGGAAAAAATAGGCGGCATTAAGTTTGCCGACTGCGCTCTCAAAATCATGCTTCTGCTTGCTTTTCACGACTGCTTCTTCCCGATCACTCCGCAGGTTTGCAGGGCCAGCGCTGGTCGATTTCCCGCATGATTTCTTCCGCCCATCGCACGGCATCCGAAATCGCGGACATGGTTGCTGGTACCCGCTTTCCTCCATCGTACTGCGCCAGTTTCCGGGCCGCGAGGATACTCGCCGCGATCAACAGCACGCGTTTGCGGCCCTCGTCCACGTAAAGGAGTTTGCATGTTCGCTTTTTGTTCGCCATATAGTTAAGCAAAAACCACAGGTGTGAAATCACAGGTGTGAAATTTCGGGCTGGTTTGCTAAACCATTGAAAGATATGGTGGCCAGGGACGGAGTTGAACCGCCGACGCCAGCCTTTTCAGGGCTGCGCTCTACCACCTGAGCTACCTGGCCACATTTCGAAAGCCGCGAACCCGCCGCGGATTACGAGGTCGTTCGCTTCACGCTGATTGTTGCGGGATTGCCGGCTGAACTGAAACAGCTCTAATAAAACGCGTGCGGAACGTGTTTGATTATAGCAATGGCAGAGCATTCGCTCAACGTCACATACGCATCGGCCACTCTTTCGGATCTAAAGCTCTTCGCATCGCAGTCTGAAAACGCGTTGCGAAAAGCACGACGACGAACGAAGCATGCTCTGAAATATTCCGGCTCTTCGCGTGCCTCACGCAGATTTTTCGGTCCTAGTATTTCGGACTATTCCATTCAGCACGCTGAGCGTACAGAGATTCGACCCGAACCAGTATGGAATCTCACAATAGTCCTTGACGGCGAATACTGACAAATCGGCGTCCTTGCCGGGCTCGATGCTGCCCTTGCGATCTGCAACTCGAAGCGCCCACGCGCCGTTGATGGTGGCTGCGGCAATGGCCTCGGCGGGCGACATCTTCATGTGCGTACATGCGAGGGACATCGCCATCGGCATGCTCAGCGTAGGCGATGTGCCTGGATTGAAGTCGGTTGCGAGGGCCACCGGAACACCGGCGTCGATCAACTTGCGCGCTGGCGGGTATTCCTTTAAGCCCAGAAAGTAATTTGCCCCAGGCACCAGGGTTGCCACCGTGTCGTGCTTCGCCAATTGGGCGATGTCCTCGTCATTCACATGATCCATGTGATCGAACGACGCGGGATCGAAGCGCAAGAACGGGGACAACGACGTCTCGGTGAGTTGGCCGACGTGGGCGCGCACCTGGAGACCATGTTTTCGTGCGGCCTGGAATATCTGCTCCGTCTGTTGTGCTGTAAACGCGCCTCTCTCGCAGAACACGTCGACGAACCGAGCGAGATTTCTTTTTGCTACCTGGGGAATCATTTGGCGGCAGATAATCTCGACGTATTTTTCTGGGTTGTCCGCGAATTCTTTGGGAACAACATGCGCGCCAAGAAGTGTGGCTACGACTGTTCCCGGCCAGTGAGAGGCCGATTCACGAATCGCTTCCAGCGATTTGAGCTCGGACTCGACAGAGAGTCCGTAGCCCGATTTGGCTTCTACTGTGGTTGTGCCATGCGCTGCCATGTGGTGCAACGCGCCGAGAATTTTTCCTGCTAGAAGATGCTTCCCTGCTTTGCGCACGGCCTCGACACTCGAACGAATGCCGCCGCCCGCGGCAGCGATCTCCTCATACGATGCGCCCTCGATGCGTTTTTCAAAATCCACGAGCCGGGGGCTGGCGAAAACTGGATGAGTGTGGGAATCGACAAAACCTGGCAAAACGACTCTACCCGCGCAGTCGATCTCGAGAATTTTCTTACGATTCTTTTTCAGCCACGGATCGCGGAGAGCATCTTTGGTTTTGCCGACAGAAACAATTTTGCCGCCGAGGCACAAGACAGCACCGTTTTCGATTATGCCGAGTTCTTTGAGGTCGGCGCCGCGGCGCGGACCTGGTTTTGGTGTTGCAGGACGAAGGGTGAGAAGCTGTCCAATATTTGCCAAGAGTAGTGGCGATTCTTTACGCACTTTTGCTCCGGAAAGAAAACGCCAACGACGGAGACATGGAGGCGCGAAGAATCCCTGCAGTGAGATCTGCCGATTCGAGGGGGCCCGCCAAATTCGGGGTGTCCGTGTCTTCGTGGCCGGTATTCATTTCTCAGACATCGGGACTCTCACTCCCGCCCTCTTCGCAAATTCCTTCGCCTCGTCGTACCCGGCATCCACGTGCCGGATTACGCCCATCCCCGGATCGGTTGTGAGCACGCGCTCGATTCGCTTGGCCATCATTTCTGTGCCATCGGCTACCGTGACCTGCCCGGCGTGCAGCGAGTAGCCGATGCCCACGCCGCCGCCGTTGTGAATCGATACCCACGAGGCTCCCGCGGCCGTATTAAGCAAGGCATTCAGGAGCGGCCAGTCGGCGACCGCGTCGGAGCCGTCTTTCATGCTTTCGGTTTCGCGAAAAGGAGACGCTACCGAACCGCAATCGAGATGGTCGCGGCCAATCACGATCGGGGCTTTGATCTTGCCCTTTTTCACGAGATCATTCATGGCGAGGCCGAATTGTGCGCGCTCGCCGTATCCCAGCCAGCAAATACGCGCAGGCAGACCCTGGAACTTGATGCGCTTGCGAGCCAGATCGATCCACCGACGCAGGATGCGATTTTCAGGGAACAACTCCAAAACCAGATTGTCGGTGACGTGAATGTCGGATGCTTCTCCGGACAGAGCAACCCAGCGGAACGGCCCTCGTCCCTCGCAGAATAGTGGACGAATATAGGCGGGAACAAATCCAGGAAAATCGTAAGCATTCGTCACACCGCGCTGAAACGCGAAGGTGCGAATGTTGTTGCCGTAATCGAACGTGACCGATCCCATCTTCTGCAAACGCAGCATGGCTTCAACGTGCGTCGCGATCGCATCGAGCGACTTTTCCTGATATGCCTTAGGATCGCTTTTCCGAAGTTCAATTCCTTCCGCCAACGTCATTCCGTTCGGCACATATCCGTTCAGCGGATCGTGTGCCGAAGTTTGATCCGTGAGAATGTCAGGCGCGACGCCGCGCGCGGCCAACTCTGGGATGACGTCGGCACAATTTCCGACGAGCCCGACGGAGACATTTTCTTTCTTGCGTACAGCATTTTTTAGAATGCGTAGCGCTTCGTCGAGCGTCGTGACCATGAAGTCGCAATAACCGGTTTTCAGGCGCTTTTTGATGCGCTCAGGATCGACATCAATTCCTAGAAAAGCTGCGCCAGTCATGGTGGCGGCCAGCGGCTGGGCGCCGCCCATGCCTCCCATGCCGCCGGAGACGATCAACTTGCCGGCAAGATCGCCGCCGAAATGTTGCTCGCCCGCCGCCGAGAAGGTTTCAAATGTCCCCTGCACAATTCCTTGCGAGCCGATGTAGATCCACGAACCAGCCGTCATCTGGCCGTACATCATTAGTCCGGCTCGCTCTAGTTCGTTGAACTTTTCCCAGTTCGACCAGTGGCCCACCAAATTCGAATTTGCGATCAGAACGCGGGGCGCGTAGTCGTGCGTCTTAAATACTCCCACCGGCTTGCCCGATTGCACCAGCAGAGTCTCGTCGTTCTCCAGATTCTTCAAGGTCGCGACGATGGCGCGGTATGCGTCCCAACTGCGCGCCGCGCGCCCGGTACCGCCGTAGACAACCAGGTCCTGTGGCCGCTCGGCAACCTCATCGTCGAGGTTGTTCATCAGCATGCGCATCGCAGCTTCCTGCTGCCAGCCTTTGCATGTGATGGAATTGCCGCGCGGGGCGCGAATGGAGGTATGAGTTTGATTGATTTCCGCTTCAACGGGCATGAACAGATGTTAGCGCCTGAGGCATTGCGGGCGCAACGCAGGCGGGGTTCGATGATTTGCGAATCACTTTCCTATCTCGACCACTACCAATCGTTATAGGCGGTAGTGCCGTCGCTGGAAATCGTGGTCGATGCTGAGTGTACGTCGCAGATGCCTGGCTCCTGCTGATCAACGGCCTCCATTTCTTCACACTGCTTAACTTCCCAGTTAGCCTCGCCGGTCATTGGGTCCTTGGCGATGGTTTTGAGATAACCCGACGAGGTTAGGTCTTCGAGAGATTGCGGGCCCTTCTGTTTGTCGAGCGTGTATTGGTCGATCACCTGTCGCATGGTGAAGAGGTCCTGGCGCAGCACAGCCTCGCGCGACCGTCGAATTGACTGGTTATAAATCGGAAGCGCAACAGACATGAGGATCAGCATGATGCTGATCACGATCATCATTTCCAGTAATGTAAATCCGGAACCACGTCCCGCTTTGAGCCTGCTCGCCAATTTACCAATCCTTATATTTCGTGCCGTCCAGCGCCGTACTCGTCGACTTCGTATAAACGTCAAACACGTTCTGCTCGCCCCAAGAGTCGGAATCTGGATCATCCTGCATCGAGCGCAAGCCCCATTCGGTGTTGCCCGTCATAGGGTCCACTGGAATCTTGCGCAGGAAGCGAACTTTTTTTCCTTGCACGTCTACCCCTTTGACCAGCGTATCGAGATCGGGAGGATAATTCTGGCTGTCCACCTTGGTCTGGAAGCCGCCGCGGTCCGCTGCATCTTTGTAGCGATCAATTGCGTCGCGCATCTGCCACAAGTCGAAACGCAATTCGCGCTCTCTCTCGCGCTTGATGGTCAGCCGCGCCAGAGGCAGAGCCATCGAGGTGAGAATCATGAGGATCGTTGTCGCAATGATCAGTTCGAGCAGGGTAAAGCCCGGCTCAACACCGGCATTGCGATGAATGAATTTCTGCCGCATCATCTTGATTCTCAGGTTCGGAAGACCGCCCGGTCTACTGCACCGTCACCGACGCCTGCGCTCCATTTACCGCAATGGCCTGCTGGCCTGGATCGCGCGCTCCGCCACGGGTAATAGTGAGCGGAGTTTGTCCGCTCGCTTTGGCCTGGAACGTCATCGTGACAACCGCACCTTTTCCGGAAACCCCACCCGCTCCCGGGGGCCGTGTAGCCGTAATCTGCAACTCGCCTTTGGTTTCGTCCTCGCGATGCACCAGTGCCACCGCCTGCCCATCTTGAGAGAGGAAACCTCCGTTCGAGATGTTCACCAACTGCAATTTGGACGGGTCATAGTTCATTTGCACCGGCACGGAGTACACATTTTGAGCGCCGGAGATCATGAGATTCACAACGAACGTGTTCCCTTTCACCGCCGTGATCTGTCCGGGGTCAAAGAGGAAATTCGCCCCCTGCGCAGCAGCATCCGCTGGATTCGGCGGTACCTGACTTGTCGGAGGTTGCGTCGCCGGATTTCCGGGAGCCGACGGTGCTTGTCCCGCAGCCGGAGCCACGGCCGGAAGTGCATGATTCACATGCCGCAGTGCAATCGTGTTCGCCGTCCCGATATCGATTGGGCGTTGGTTCAGCTCGCTGACTGTCGTTCCGCGAATCACGTGTGGGGTAATGGCGAAGACGGTTTCATCTTCGGCGTGATCCTGAGTTCTTTGTCCAAATAGATATCCGAGGATTGGAATCTGTGCCAGCCCCGGAATTCCGGCGAGAGATCTGGTCTGTGAATCGTCGAGAATTCCGCCGATCAGGCTCGATTCTCCATCTCGCAGTCGAACTTCATGTTCGACTTTCTTCTGGCCGATGATGGGCTGGCTAATGCCGCCGATGCTCGATTGACCCACCACCGAGGAAACTTCCATCGAAATCTTCAGCGTCACTTCGCGATCGCCATGGATATGCGGCGTCACGTCAATATTTACGCCGATGTCGAGGTATTGAAACTGAGTGTTTACCAGGGGGTTAATACCGACGCCGCCGATACCGGGCTGGAACGATCCGGTCGCAACCGGCACGCGTTCACCAATCTTGAGCGTCGCCTTCTGGTTATCGAGGGCTCGAATCTGCGGGTTCTGCAACATCTTTGTATCGCTATCACCCATCACCGCCGAGAGGTTGGCGGAAGGGATGGTCACCTGGAAATCGGTGGCGTTCAGATTGCCCAGCGTATTCAACTCCAAGCCGCCGCTGCCGGAACTGGTCGAAGTAGTGGTGGTTCCAGTGGTGGAGGTGGTTGGCGTTGTCGTGTTGATATTGCTTTGCAGGGCAACCGTAGCACTGGTTGGGGGACTAAAGCCCAAAGTTCGCGACTTGTCCTTGCTCACCTGCAGTACCGCGATGTCGACAATCACTTCCGGACGCGCCTTATCCAGGTCTTCCACCAGCTTTTCAGCTAGCGCAATCTGGTCGGGCGTTCCACGCACTACCAGCGCATTCTGCGAGAGCAATTGCTGCACCCGCTGCACGTCGAGGACGGCGCGGATCGCGTTCACCACATCCTGCAATTCGGTGGGCTGCGAAAGATTCGAAAGATAAAAAGTCTTAAGTACGCTCTGCTCCAATTCCTTGCGCTTGGCGGGATTGTCTTGCGCGACGAAAATCGTGTTTGAGGTCACCGGCCGCCAGAAAGTCTTCGACTCCAGCGCCGTAATCTCAAGCGCTTCTTCAAGCGTTACGCCATTGAGGTCAACGTTAATCACTCTGGCGGTGTAGTCGGGATCGAACAACACGTTGATGCCGGCCAGCTGCCCGACGGTACGGAATACTACATCGGACTTAGTTGAGAGCATCTTGACTGTGATGGGGACGTTCGAGATGGGTGCGAGTTCTACCGGGCCGGCCGCTTCTCTAATCTTCTTTTGCAAGCCGCTCGGTGGGCCCGCAGCTTGCGGCGGAGGGTTGGCGGCATCATTAATAAGCTGCAACGTGCGCTTCAACTCCTGCTGTGCGATGAATAGCGACGGATCGATCTGCACTGCCTTTTGAAATTCGGCGATAGCTTCCTGCAGCTTGCCATCGTCGAGCAACTTCTGCCCGCGATGGACGACTGTGGCGGCAGCTTTGAAGCGCATGCGCTGGAACGACGCTTTGTAGCGCAAGTCTTTTGGTTTCAGATCATAGGCTTGCTTATAAAAGTTGTAGGCGGCTTCGTAATTCTCACGAGCCTCGGCGTCCTCGCCCTGCTGGAAGATGCTCTTTGCCTTGTCGGCGATGGCGGGCACGATGGTGAACACGACCAGCAGCAGAACCGCCGCGGGCATCAGACGTCTCATTCGTCAGTCCTCATCCAAAAGTCTTCGCCAAACAGTCTTGGCCGGCAGTGCGCCAGACGAGCAGACTCTGCCGCGAGGTTAGTGCAAACTAAAGGCTCCTCGGCGCACAAACGCACACTCGTACTGGCACAGTTTTGCAGCGATTATAGCATCGGCCTTCTCGTCTCCCGATGTGATTGCACGCACGGCAGTTACACTCTTTGGTCTTAGTCCCAACGGGGGAAGCGGGCCTTCGGCTCACGCAACGCCACCTTCCGAACGCCAGTAGCCGGATTGCGCTGTTAAGATGAACCGATGGCTCGCCAGTCCACCCACCAAACCAAGCCCAGCCCGGAGAAATCCCCCAAGCGCGAGCCTACCGCCTCCGGACAGCGCGATGCTGCCGTTAATAGGATCGCTTCACATAACTACTTCTTGCTGGAAAAATTTGAGTGTGGCATGGTTCTTACCGGAACAGAGGCCAAATCGGTTCGCGGCGGCCTCGCCAACCTCAAAGATTCCTACGGTTTGGTCAAAGACGGCGAACTCTGGCTGCTCAACGCCCACATCGGCCCCTACGAGCACGGAAACATCCACAACCACGCCCCGCTGCGCACCCGCAAGCTGCTAATGCACAAAGAAGAAATCCGCAAGCTGATCGGCAAAACGCAGCAAAAGGGACTGACGCTGATCCCGGTGCGGATGTACTTCAAGAACGGCAAAGTAAAGGTCGAGTTGGCGCTGGCCAAGGGCAAGCAGTTGTGGGATAAGCGGGAGACGGAACGGAGAAGGACGGCGGACAGAGAAGCTAGAGAAGCAATTAGCCGCAGCCGGAAGGCCTAACGGAGAAACCACTGCCGGTGTGAGGGATTCACAGCCAGCCCGTTAGCCAAGGATTAAATCATAGAAGGACGTTATCGTTCCCGAGGGATAGAATCGAAGGCGGTGAGGTTTAATTGGCTGAACCTCTAGAAGTACGTTTATCGAGACGTATCGGCGTCCGTTAGCGGATCGACCGCGACTTTCATGCCTATAACACATAGACGAAGTAGCTCCTCTAGTTCATCCTGTAGCTCGTTCAACGCCACTCGCACCTGTGGGGTTCCGTAGCCATTAGGTAGCGACGCTCTATTGGCCGGCGATGCTGCATTTTGTAGAAAATCGATGAGTCGGCTTAGTTCTGGCAAGAAACTGGTTGTTAATACGTATTTGCTACCCGTATGCACCATCCGTGGTCCTTCGGAAGAAGCAAATTTCGAGACCAGCGAAAGAACATCTTCAAGAAATACTGGAGCCGACCCTAATCTATTCTCCAGCATCAGAGTGCGCCTCCTCGCCGGCCCGATGGATGCGGCGTCCAACGCCGACGTTAGGACCTGCAGTGCCTCGGCGATTGCGGAGAGCTGAATAGAAACATAGTACAACTGCGTTCCTAGTGAGGCGCAGGTTGGATTTGGCCCGAAGAAGTTCAAATTGTTTATCCAACTCCAAGCGAGCGAGGTTACGTAGTCAACGACGATCCTGAAGTTCGTGACATTCTGTTCGTCGTCGATCGTGTCGACGAAAGCCCCGGAACCAAGGCCACACACGTTGCGTAATAATCCCAGATTTCCCGTAACACGGTTCGGATCGCTCTCGATTCTGACGCTCGATCCGGTCGAAATATCCTGCCCCAGCAAAGACTGAAAACGTTGGCAGACAGCTGAATACGATGGCTGTCCAGGGTGGCCCAGTTCTTCCACGAGATTATTTAGGTCCCGCTCGACGGTTTGTCTGACCATACGAACGTCTTTCTGGTCCGCATCCAAGTCGAGCGAATAGACACCCTGCAAAAGAGGAAGCGATTCCCGGATCGCCACCATGGCGCGGGTGTACAAGCTGGCCTGTGCGCCGGTTACGAATTCCGGAAAATCGCGCTGGAGTTGGTCTTGGGTTGGTTCGGACCTCTCGACGGACTCCGACCGACGCGGAAGATTGGAATCGTCCGAACCGGCCTGCGTCGCTTGAGCACATCTTAGTATCTCCTGCGCGATTTTCACGAGCTCGTTTCGCAACCTGGAGCCTGAGAACGAGTCGAGGGGCCTTTTCGGATCATTTGCAGCTTGGAATTGGGAAATTGGGGACTGTTGCCAAGTGCTTGGGCTCACCGCCACCCAGAGTATAGTGAGACCGGTTTCCTCAGAGGCCTTCAGGAAGTGCGTCAGCTCTTCGTCAGCGATGAAGTCCGAAGCGAGAAAGGCTTGACTCACAAGGAGGACAGCTACCTTGGTTTCTCCCAGAGCTTTTTTGATCTCAATCTTCCACTTGGAACCGGGTCTAAGCTGCGTGTCGTCCCAAGGCTTGATCCCGCCGCCGCGTTCCAGAGTCTTGAGGAAGGGGCGTAGCTTTTCGAGCCATTTCTTGTCTTCGTGGCTGTAACTGACAAAAACGTTCGACCGCCTCATAGAACCGGCTCCCTGAGACTACAACCGTCCAGAGTTGAACTCGATGAATATATTATCGCGCTTAACGCTAGCCGAGCGAATGGCCGACGACGTTCAGGCCGCCGAGAAGCTCCACGAGCAGATCGACGAAGCCATCCGCCTGCACGACAAGCTGCTGCTGGTCCTGTCGCCGCACAGCATGGAGAGCGAGTGGGTAAAGACGGAAATCGCCAAGGCCCGCAAGCGTGAGGTGCGCGATCCCGAGGGCGTTCTGAAAAGACGGGTGCTGTTCCCCATCCGGCTCGCGCCGTTTGAAACCCTGCGCGACTGGGAGTGCTTCGACGCCGACACCGGCAAAGATTCCGCCCGCGAGATTCGCGAGTACTTCATCCCCGACTTCAGCAACTGGAAGGATCACGACTCGTATCAGGAAGCGTTCAAGCGTCTGATCAGCGATTTGAAAGCGTCGGACACGAAACCGAAATAGCGGGCGAAAACACGAGGGTAGTCGGCAATGAAAGTCAAATTCCCCGCCCTGCCCCTACAAAGAACGTAGGGACAAGGACGGGGCAGCCTCAGGTTGTCTCGGATGAAAGGTTGGGCGACCTCCCGGTTGATCAGCGACCTGAAGGCTTCCGACGCGACTAGGCCTCCAGCAACGCAGCCCACGCATCCAAAGTGAAGGGCCGCGCAATTAAAACCGTAAACCTAAAATCCGATATGCCGCCGGTCAACGAGGCGCTGCAGCGCCTGGCGCGCGAACTCGCGCTCGCCCGCCAGGAGAAGACCACGCTGCTCAAACTGATTCACGGTTACGGCTCAACCGGAGCCGGGGGCGAGATTCGTATTGTGGTGCAAAGACGCTTGCAGGAATTGGTTCAGGGAGGCGAGATCCGCGGCTGCATCTTCGGAGAAGACTGGTCGAAATCGGACGAGCGAACCTGGAAACTTCTACAATCGGATCCGAAGCTGAAAAGTGATTCCGACCTCGGCCGCCGCAACCTGGGCATCACGATTGTTTTATTATGATGCCCTGCTGTGATGCTTGCTGCGAACGGAACGCCGTGGGTGATGGAGGCTCCGGCCTGTTCCTGCCGGGAATACCCTATTGCTGGTCCGGTATTGCCCTGATGTAATCCACTTCGATGGCAAGTCCGCTCTCAACTCGGCCAATCGATCCCGGAAAAACAGCGACCGTGATTCCGCTACCTCGCCGGCGCTCTGGCCGCTGGAAATGGATTATTGGAATCCTCGCCGCCTTTCTGGTAATCGCTGGCATTGGCGTCGTTCTGGTTCTCAAGCGCGCGGAACCGATCCTACGAACGCGCGTGATCGAAACTCTCACGGCCCGTTTCCATAGCCGGGTCGAGCTCGCCGAGTTGCACGTCTTCATCCTCAATGGCCTGCAGGTTTCAGGTTCAGGTTTGCAGATTTACGGGGCCACCGATCCCAATCCATACGAACCGGGAGTGCAACCGATTCTGTTGATCCAGGAGTTCAAATTCAGCACACCTCTGCGCGATCTCTTTCGCGAGCCTATGCGAGTGCAAACGGTTTACCTCAAAGGAATGGCGCTGAATATTCCTCCGAAAGAGAGCCGGCAGCAAATGACCGACATGCGAAAACATTCGGGAAAGATGAGCATCGAAGTCAGCCAGTTCGTCTGCGAAGACACCAAGTTGCTGATCAACACGTTGAAGCCGGGGAAAGCTCCACTTGAGTTCGATATCGGCAACCTGAAGATGACCGACATTGGCCCGGGGCGGCCCATGAACTTCGACGCGACCCTGATAAATCCTAAACCGGTGGGCAACATTCACTCTACGGGGCAGTTCGGGCCGTTGCAAGAGTTCGCTCCCCGCGAGACTCCAGTGCAGGGCGAATACTCATTCAACGACGCCGATCTCGGCACGTTGAAGGGCATCGCGGGAATCCTTTCTTCCACCGGAAAATATGAAGGCACTCTGGGTCGAATCACCGTCGACGGCGAAACCGATACGCCGGACTTCCGAGTCGCGGTCAGCGGCCATCCTGTTCCTTTGCATACTGATTTTCATGCCATCGTCGACGGCACTGACGGCGATACTTACCTCGACCCGGTGAAGGCGCGGGTTCTGCAATCGTCGTTCACGGCGAGGGGAAAAATTGTGCGGGTGCAGTCTCCGCATGGTCACGACATTGAACTCAACGTGGTGCTGGATCGTGCCTGCATCGAAGATCTGCTTCAGATGGGCGTGAAGACTGAACCTCCTGTAATGACCGGCGCCGTCAAAATGAAGACCAAGCTCAGCCTGCTTCCAGGTGCGGGCGATGTTGCCAATCGCATGAAGCTGGCTGGAAATTTCCATGTTCCGGCGGCACATTTCAGTAATGAGAGCGTTCAGGGGAAAATCGATTCGCTCAGCTTGCGCAGCCAGGGCAAGCCCAAGCTGGCGAAGGAGCATCCCGACGAAGACGTGACGTCTGATTTGCAGGGGACATTCAAATTAGACGATGGAGTGCTTTCTTTTTCGTTTCTTCATTTCCTGATTCCGGGCACGCACGCGGACATGGTCGGCCAATATAGTCTCGACGGCAATACATTTGACTTTCACGGTACGTTAAAGCTGGACGCGACACTCTCGCGGATGACCACCGGGTGGAAATCGATTCTGCTGAAGCCAGTGGACCCCTTCTTCCGGAAAAATGGAGCGGGAACCGAAGTACCGTTCAAGGTCACTGGCACGCGCAGTGAGCCGCGCTTCGGACTCGACTTTCACCGCAAAGACGACAGCAAAGAAAAGAACGTCGATCCCTCGGGCACGCGCTAGCGATCTCCTGCGCGTTTTTCTGGACGTTGACCAATCGCCCGCGAAAGTGCACAATCCCGAGTCGGCATTTCATGCCTTGCGACGAGGAGCGCATCATGAAAACGGTTCAACAGGGAAGCCTCGATCTTCTGCAGCATCCCGCTGCGCAGGAACTGCTGCACTCTAAGATTCCGGCGCGCATGGCTTATGTCTGGATGGATGGAACACCGCGCGTGGTGCCGATCTGGTTTCACTGGAATGGACGCGAGATCGTCATGGCAACCCCGCCGAGAGCGCCGAAGCTCAAGGCGCTCAAGAAAAATCCGAAAATATCTCTTACGATTGATGAGAACGATTTCCCTCAGAAGGTTCTCTTAATCCGCGGGACGGCGCGCCTGGAACCCGTCGAGGGCATCGCGCCTGAATATGCAGCGGCGGCGGACCGCTACTTCGACCCTAAACAAGCTGAAGCTTGGCTCAGCCAATTGCGAACTCTGATTTCATCGCAGGTGCGCATCATCGTCACCCCGGAATGGGTGGGACTGCTCGACTTCGAGACACGCTTTCCTAGCGCGATATCCTCCTAATCTGGATTCTTAATCTCGGTTCCCATTTTCTTGTTTTCGCAGTGCCCGCGAGATCAAGGTCCGCGACCAAGCCTCTTGCGCAATGCCCGCCCTGCCGACGATACTGGAATGTCACCCACGACAATTTCTAAGACATTATGAAAACAACAATCTCTCTTTCTACGCCCTCACAAGTCGAAACGGAATCTCTGGTGGCCGTCGTGCTCGATAACACGGATGCTAACTCGGCATCGGCGCCGAAGAACAAAGACGCGAAACCGCAGCTCGCAGTTGAAACCGGTGACGCCGGCGTTAAAGCTCCTGCTGCTGATTTGCTTGCCAGCGGTGAAGTCTCCGGCAAGCCTTTCGAGAGCAACTTGCTGCACAAGCCTGCCGGACTGAAAGCCAAGCGCTTGTTGCTGATTAGCGGCGGGTCAGCAAGGAAGTTTACGAGTTATGAACTGCGCCGAATTGCTGGAGCCGCTGTGCGCACGCTCAAAGCGCGCGGAATCCGGAGCTTCGCTTTTATCGCTCCGCCCGGCATTCCAGCGGTAGACGCCGTGCGAGCGATTGTCGAGGGTGCGCTGGTGGGCAACTTCGATCCCGATTACTACCGGAGCGACCGCAAGGACCAGAAGATCGACGCGCTTACCATTCTTGCCAGCGGCAACACGGATAAGGACGCGCTCGAAAAGGCAGCAAATGAAGCACAAATCATCGGCGAATCGCAGAATTTCACGCGAGATCTGGTGAACGAACCCTCCAACCGCATGACGCCGACGATACTGGGCGAGCGCGCCAAAAAGATGTGCGATCAGGTCGGCTTGAAATGTGAAGTCTACGGCGCCGACAAGATCAAAGAATTAAAGATGGGCGCATTCTGGAGCGTGGCGCAGGGCTCCGACGAACCGCCTGCGCTGATCGTGATGAAGTACGAGCCCGCTGGCGCGCCGGAAAAACCGGTCTTAGGATTGGTGGGCAAAGGAATTACGTTCGACACGGGCGGCATTTCGATCAAACCCGCCGACGGCATGGAAAAGATGAAATATGACATGGCCGGCGGCGCGACGATGATCGGCGCGATGCGTGCCATCGCGCTGCTGAAGCCGAAGGTGAAAGTGATCGGCATTGTGTGCGCTACCGAAAATATGCCATCCGGCAAAGCGCAGAAGCCCGGCGATGTACAGATCGCGATGTCGGGAAAATCGATTGAGATTATCAATACCGATGCTGAAGGGCGCCTGGTTTTGGCCGACGGCCTTTTCTATGCGCGACAGCTCGGCTGCACACATCTGGTGGATGCGGCAACCCTTACCGGAGCGGTCGTGATCGCGCTCGGTTATGCAAATGCCGGTCTGTTTACGAACGACGACGCCATGTACGAGCGCTTTCACAAAGCCAATAACGATGCCGGTGAAAAAATGTGGCGGCTACCGGTCGACGATGAATATAAGGAAAATATCAAGTCAACCATCGCCGATATTGTTAACTCCGGCGGGCGGTGGGGCGGCGCGATCAATGCGGCTATGTTCCTGAAAGAATTTGCCGAAGACACACCGTGGATTCACCTCGACATCGCAGGCACAGCCTGGACGGAAGAGCAAAAGCCATGGATTGCCAAAGGCCCATCCGGAATCGCGCTGCGCAGCCTCGTCGAGTTCGTCAAGGGATTTGCGAATTAGAAAACCGGCCACGGATCTTGGCCGGATCTAATCTAAATCTCAGAACAAGTATCCCGCGCAAGTCCGTGGCTGCGCCTTTTTCTCTACAGCCTCTAGGAGCGTTTCAGCATCTTAATCGGGCGCTGGTGAACGGCTCGGGTTGCAGCACGCCTTCCCTCGCGCCGACTTTCTTTGGAGGCATCCGAATGAAGGGTTTGTTGGTTGTTGGGGTCGTCGTGTTAATCCTGGGGGTCCTCTCTTTCATCGTCCCCATCCCGAGTTATCACCACCATGGCGTGAGCGTGGGCGACGCTCACATCGGAGTCACCACCGAGCACGATGAAAAACTCTCCCCCGGCTTGAGTATCGTGCTGGTAGTGGTGGGCGCTGGTCTGGTGATCGCGGGACGTAAAGCCTAGACGTAAAACCTCAGATTTTTCATAGTTTCTGCCCAGACGCTCGCGGGGCATCGCAGCGATGCGATGCCCTGTGAATCTGCCAGGCAGAGTTTGTTATTTTGCTGCTTTCGCGTGATCGAAGGCCTGTTCCAAGTCAGTGAGCAGAGGCGCTTCGCCCTGCTGCAGCCCGTTGCGCCCCATCATTCGCCATAAGTACGTGCTGTTGGCTGGCCAGCCGTGAGCGTCGTAGACCGCGAGAACGTCTTCCGACGGCCGACTCATGACCATCAGTATCACATCGGCTTCGTGTGGTTTATAGACAAGGGTAAATTTACCCCACTTCTGCATCGCGTCCTGCACAGTGTCAATCGCCTGCCGGTCGTCGGGAAATAAGTTGAGATTGAACTGATCGCCGTCATAGCTCGTGACGTACACATACCGCGCATTCACCAGCGTGCCGGGAAACGGAGGAATATCTTGCGGTGCGCTCACCTTCGACGCTTTAGGAGCGGCGAATACCAGCGTCGCCGCCAACAGCAATAATGCAAATAGAGTCCGCGAAAGGATTTTAGTTTTCATAGGATTCACTCAATCGAACAAGAATGCCAATCAATTACTTAGATGGCTGGGAAGGCAAGTTCGTTGCTCATTGCGCGAATCCTAAGCGATTGAAACTATTGCACTTGCGAAGAACCAAATCGTTCCGCAGCGCGAGCTTTGGCCTTAGCGGCCTCTTCCCCCCGATTTTTCGGCGGGGCTGTGGTTTCGAGCGAATAAAGAAGGCGGGTCGAGGCCTCGGCGATTTCATCGACAGCAGCTAGAAATGCGGCCTCGTTTGCTTTTGAAGGTTTGTTAAAGCCGGTGATCTTTCTCACAAATTGCAATGAAGCAGCGCGAACCTCTTCCGCGTTTACGGGTGGATCGAAGTTGAACAGGGTCTTGATATTCCTGCACATCATGGCCTCCAAGTCGAAGATCGCTAACCTGAGTGCCTTCTATTTTGACACAAGGAACAAGTAAGTAAACAAGCTCAAACCAACTCCCAATCGAAAAAATTCATTCGCGACTGGCCCGTAAGGCTGATGCTCGCAGCCAGTGCAATGGGTTGGCAAGAGATTGACATTAGCAAGTTTTAAAATTGATCGCTGGACTGCGTTGCTCTTAAGGCGGTGATGTGTTTTGAGTTCGCCGAGCCTGATCCACAATGTTATGAACCGCTTCGATTACGACCCCGGGACGGTCGATTTGAATGTAGTGCCCGCTGCCCTTCGCAATAACACGAGTTCCCTTCGTGGAGAGATGCGATAACTCTTCCTGCATTTGTTGCCAGGCATCGTTGGTGGGTTTGACCAGGTCCTCGGGTAAATCCGGCCGGGGATGGTCGGGATCGCTCGAAAGCACCGCCAACGGCAAATCGCCGAACGGGCCTGTGGCGGCGGTTTGTGTGGCGCTCTCGGGGATTGACTTCAATTCGGCGACCGCCTCTCGCGCGCTGTTGAAGTTGCATTCGGCTGCGCGAACTTCTGGATCCCTGTCGCAAAATCCCAGCAGGCGGGGGATTCCGAAGGGCATGGTGAATTCGAGAAACTCCTGCTGCCGCACCCAGCTCGCATCGAGGTCGAGCAGCGCTGGAGGTAATCGCTTACGCTGCTCGGGATGCGAGGAGTCTACAAGAACTATGCCCGCAACTTCATTGCAATAAAGGCTAGCGTAAAGGCGCACGTCGAATCCGCCCATGGAATGCCCGACCAGAATGTATGGCGGAGGAACTCCGGCATGGTGCAAGAGCGTGTGCAGCTCTTCGGCAATTTTCTTACTAGTACGCGGATGTGGGCTGGAATCGCTATAACCGAGGCCGGCGCGGTCGTAGGAACAAACGCGCGTGAACTGCGCGATCTGAAGCTGCACGTTCTGCCACGAAATGTAAGTATCACCGAGTCCGGAGTCGAGAATAACGGTGGGAGATCCCTGGCCGGTGCAGTCGATGTGCAATTTGTAACCCCCGATGTCGACTAATTTGCCCGGCATGGGGTGGTGCTCGCGGCGGTCACGGCGTTCTGAGAAGGATTGGTAAAGCACTCCCGCGAGGGCAAGTAAGGTCATTGCCGCCAGAACACCGAAGACGGTGCGTTGCAACCAGCGATTCGGTTGCGTTCCGGATGGCGTGGTGTGCGACATTTCTTTTTCTTCGTGCGAGACGCGGACAGGAGTGTCCGCGCCACACGGTCAGATTCTGCCACACAATATCTCGACTACATAACCGACGGCACGGTAATGCCCATGATCGCCAGAGTGCGAATCAGTTCGCGCCTCACTACAGCAACGGTTGCCAGCAGAAATTGTTTTCGCTTTTCGTCCGGCTCGCTCAGGATGGGATGACGGTGATAGAAAGTATTGAAGAGCTGCGCGAGTTGAAAAGCGTGCTTAGCGAGGTATGCCGGTTCGGTGGTGGAGGTGCATTGGTCCACGATGTAGGACGTTTTTGAGGCAGCGAGCCAGAGTTCCCAGATTTCGTTGGCATCCTCGCCGTTAAGATTCGTGGCAAAATCAATTTCCCCGGACCAGATATCCTTAATGTTTGTGAATCGTTGTGACGCGAGTTCTTGCTCGATGACGTTTTGTTGCAGATCAGTGTAAGGCTCGAAGTTTACTACCTCAAACGGAAACTTATTCGGATCAATCCCAACCTTCTTGAAAATGCTGGTGGCGCGCACTACGGCATACTGCGCGTAAGGACCGGTTTCGCCCTCGAAGCTCAGGGCTTCTTTGAAGTCGAAGGCAATGACCGACTGCTTCGTAAACTTCAGCATGAAGTAACGCAGCGCGCCGAGGGCAATTTGCGTGGCGACGGAGTCGCGCTCAGCCTCACTGACTTGCGGATGGCGCGCATCGACTTCGTTTCGTGCGGAGGCGATCAGTTGGTCGAGCAGGTCGTCAGCCTTTACTCCGAAACCTTTTCGGCCGCTGACTTCGATGTATGAGCGGGTTTTGTCTTCTTCGCTCAACGCGTAACCCAGATCGGCGGCACATCGCGGCGTGAGCGCGACCATCTCATAGGAAAAATGAGTGTAATGGCCAGCGGCTTCGTTGTGCCCCAGACCGCGTAATGCTTCGATGACGGTGTTTTGTGCTTCGGACTGGCGGGCGTCAATCACGTTGTAAATTTCCCGGACGTCGCCGAAGTGAGGATGATCCTTCTCGCCATCGACGGCGGAGATCCAGCACTCGTGCTGATTAGGGTAGCGATAGAACTTGCAATATCCGAAATCGCGGCCTAGCAGGCCGAACTTCCACATGTGGTAAGCGATGTCCTTGCCTACATACCCCACCGTGCCGTTAGAGCGGACGATAACCTTCTGGTCTTCTTCGGAAATCTTTTCAGACTCATTGGCGCTCCCTGTTTCCTCCGTAGTTGAGGCTGTTCCAGCGCGGCGCATCACCCAACAGCCTTTGTTCTTGCCTTCATTCTCGAAGGTGAGCACACCCGCGTCCTTCAGCTTGGTAAAGGCTGCATCCCAGAAGTGCAAGTGCAGAATTTCGCTCTCGCGCGGCAGAAAATCGTATTCGATGTCGAGGCGGTCCATCGTCTCCAGGTGGCGGCGTAGGACAGCAGTGGAGATCAGCTCAGCGATTGCTGCTGTATCACTCGTAGCATCTTCGATGGCGTGCAGCGTCTGGGCGCGGATCTTCAGATTTTCTTTATTTTCGGCGTACCAATGCGAGACGCGCGCGTAGAGATCCCAGCAGTAGTAATCGAAGCGGGGCTGGCGCGTCAGGGCTTCGATTTCAGCCCGGGATTTCTTCTCGATGTGGGTGAATCCCACGACCACGTCGGCAACCTGCACGCCGGTGTTGTCGATGTAATTCTGAACATCGACTTCCCTTCTCGCAAACCGCAGCAATCGAACGAATGTGTCGCCAAGAATTGCATTGCGCAGGTGGCCGATGTGGGCGGCCTTGTTGGGATTGATACTCGTGTGCTCGACGAGAATCTTTCCCGCAGGAACGGCGACGCGCGGCTTCTGGTCGGCAACCAACGCAGCTGCCATCCAGCCGCGATCGATTTTCACATTCAAGTAACCGGGCGGCGCGACCTGCATTTCGGCGATGCCATCGATGACGCCGATCTCTGCGCGAATGGCTTCGGCAATCTTCAGAGGAGCCATGCGCAACGGTTTGGCGAAAGGAAAAATAGGGATCGCGAAGTCACCGAGTTCAATCTTCGGAGGCTGCTCAATGACGATATTGGGCAGAGTTGCGCCCGGATAACGGCGGCGAAGGTATTCCAGCAGGCGATCGGTTAGATGCTTCTCAAGATGACGATACAAGGTTTCCTCGGAACTCTTTAAGAAGATAGTGATTCTAGCAGAGCGCGCGGGAGCGTTGGTTTGACGCAGGATGCAGCCTTCCCTATGATGAAAAAACGTCGATACTCTTGGGTCTTTAGTCGCTCGCCGAGCATTTATGCGATGGCAGTTAAGGTTTTGGCCGACGACTATCGACGAAGGACCAATGACGATTTTCTTCTATGCGCATAGCCTACCTTGAGTGCTTTTCCGGCATAAGCGGCGACATGTTCCTGGGCGCGCTGGTGGATGCTGGAGTCTCGCCACACTCGCTGGAGGAAACCGTCGCAGCACTGAAGGTAGGGGCACGGCTAGAGTTCTCGCGAGTGGTGCGCAGCGGAATTTCAGCTACGAAGGTCGATGTATGGGTGGATGGGGAAAAGGATAAGCCGCGTGAAGAGTCTTGGGAGCGGCACGGGCAACACTCTCATGAGCATTCGGGTCATGAACACACTCGGGATCATCACGAGCAGGGGCAACAGGGGCATACGCATTCTCACGCTGGTGAGATGCGGACAGAGCCTATCCTGAGTTTGCCGAAGGGAGTGTCCGTGCCACATGGGCATTCTCGCGGGCTGACGGAGATTCGGGAGATCATTTTTGCGGCTGGGATTTCGTCATCCGCTAAAAAGACTGCCATTGCCATCTTCGAGGCGCTGGGGGCGGCAGAGGCCAAGATTCACAATACAGCCATCGAGAGCGTGCACTTTCACGAAGTGGGCGCGGTGGATGCGATGGTCGACATTGTTTGCGCAGCCGTTGGCGCTGAAGCGCTCGGGGGGGATGAGTTTATCTGCTCGCCGTTGAATGTCGGGGGAGGAACGGTTAAATGCGCGCACGGAACGTTTCCTGTTCCGGCTCCGGCGACGGTTGAGTTGTTGAAGGATGTCCCTGTTTACTCGTCAGGCTTGATGGCGGAACTCGTTACGCCGACGGGCGCGGCGATCATAAAGACGCTGGCCTCACGGTTTGCGGCGTTCCCTGAGATGAGGATCGAGAAGTCGGGTTATGGCGCCGGATCACGAGATTTTCCGGGGCATCCCAATGTGGTGCGAATCACGATTGGAGAAGCAGCATCCAATAGTCTCGCTGCGAAAACGGCGTCGCAAACAATCACGGTTCTGGAAGCGAATCTCGACGATTTGAATCCCCAGGTGTTTGGGTACGTGATGGATCGTTTGTTCGAAGAAGGCGCTCTGGATGCATTTGCCATGCCGGTGCAGATGAAGAAAAATCGGCCCGGCACTTTGCTGACGGTATTGTGCAAGCCTGAGGATGCTGGGAAGCTGACGCAGATTATTTTCACAGAGACGACGACGCTGGGTGTGCGGCGGCGAGATGAAATGCGGCAGACCTTGGCTCGACGGTGGGAGAAAGTCGACACGGCGTGGGGCGAGGTGAGGATCAAGATTGCGAGCATGAATGGGACGGTCACCAATTACGCTCCGGAATATGAGGATTGCCGGCGGATCGCCGCGGAGCACCATGTGCCGCTGAAGACCGTGATGGGCGAAGCGGTTGAAGCCTATGTGCGTTTCCGTGCGAGAGAGAAAGCAGGTTCCTCACCGGCTTGACGCCGGTTCGGAATGACAAGGCCTTTCGTAAGCACCCAGACGTTGGGTACATAGAAAAACACTGACACTCATTAAATGGAAAGACGTATGAGCAGGAAGTTTTATATCACGACGCCGATTTACTACGTGAACGCGCACCCGCACATTGGGCACGCCTACACGACTCTTACGTGCGACACAATTGCCCGGCGGCAACGATTGCTCGGAGCGGAAACTTTTTTTCTTACCGGTACCGACGAGCACGGGCAGAAGATCGAGCGAGCGGCGCAGGCCGCGGGGAAAACTCCGCAGGAGTATTCTGACCAGATTTCGGGGGAGTTCCGCCAACTTTGGAAGCGGATGGGAATCTCGAACGACGACTTCATCCGTACCACTGAAGAACGTCACATGAAGCGGGTGCAGAAACTTTTTGCGACGCTTCGCGACAAAGGCTACATCTACAAGGGGATTTATACGGGACAATATTGTGTCTCGTGTGAAGCCTATGTCGATGGAGCGCAGCCGGGGGACCCTTGCCCTACGTGCGGGCGCATCACAGAAACCGTAAAGGAAGAAAATTATTTCTTCAAGTTCTCGGAGTTTCAAGACAGGCTGCTGGCTCTTTACGCGAATCCGGAGTTCATTCGTCCGGAGGCGCGGCGCAACGAAGTCATTTCGTTTGTGAAGTCAGGGCTGCGCGATCAGTCGATCAGCCGCTCGACTTTTACTTGGGGTATTCCGGTTCCTGACGATCCCAAGCATGTAATTTATGTGTGGTTCGATGCGCTGGCCAATTACATCACCGCGATCGGTTACGGCTCTTCTCATGCTGGGGCACAGGAGGCTTTCAAGAAATTCTGGCCGGCCGATGTACAGATGATCGGCAAAGAAATTGTTCGCTTCCATTGCGTCTACTGGCCTGCATTCCTGATGGCGGCGGGTTTGCCCGTGCCCAAGGCGATTGTGGCCCATGGATGGCTGCTGTTTGAAGAGAGCAAAATGTCAAAGTCTCGCGGCAACATCGTGCGTACCGAGACGATTCTGGATGTGCTGGGCGCCGATGCGCTGCGCTACTTTCTGCTGCGGGAAGTCGTATTCGGCCAGGATGGATCGTTTTCATTCGACGCTTTGGTGCAGCGTTACAACTCCGACCTCGCAAATGGGCTAGGAAATCTGGCGAGCCGCACGCTGACCATGATCAACCGCTATTTCAAAGGCGAGGTGCCTTATCCGTCAGGTGGAGCCAAAAAGCCTGGGGATGACGCGGTCGCCGAGACGGCGCGTAAGACGATCAAAGAATTCGGAGTGCTGTTCGATCAATTTCAATTTTCACGCGCACTCGAATGCGCGTGGGCCCTGGTGGCAACGGTGGATAAATACATCGTCGAGAATGAGCCTTGGACACTCGGTGAGAAACCGGATGAGGACAGCCGGGCGCGCTTAGCTACTGTGCTCTATACGTCAGCGGAGGCGTTACGGATCGCAACGGCGCTCGCCTATCCGGTGATACCGGAGGCGACGGCAAAGATCTGGGCGCAGATGGGGTTGGGCGATATCAAGAAGCTGGCCCTGGACCAACTAACGTGGGGACAGTTGCCCTTGGGCACGAAACTGGGCGAGATACATCCCGTTTTTCCGCGAGCGGACAAAAGCGCGATTGAAAGGATGCAGAAGATGGAAGAGGACCACAGGAGCAAATCGTCGACAGAAAGTCCGGCGGCCACAACCGCGGCAGTGCTGGAACCTGCCGCGTCCCAACTCGCGCCAGTGGCAGCAACGCCGGCTCCGGCGGCGACCGAAAAGATTTCGATCGATGACTTCGCCAAGGTCGAGTTGCGGGTGGGGCTAGTGAAAGTCGCCGAAAGAGTGCCTAAGGCGGACAAGCTCTTGCGGTTAGAGATTGATATTGGAACCGAGGTGCGTCAGGTGCTGGCTGGAATTGCGGAGGCGTACGCACCGGAGACGCTGATCGGACGGAAAGTTGTCATCGTGGCCAACCTTGCACCGCGCAAGTTGCGCGGCATGGAATCAAATGGAATGATCGTGGCAGCGTCGCTTGATGGCGGCCAGCCTGTGTTGGCGAGCTTTTTGGAGGATGTGCCGGTGGGGGCGAGGTTGAAGTAGGGCGGTTGGGCGAAACGACTAATGACCAACGACGATGTTCATTGATTCGCACGCACATCTCGAGAGCAAACAGTTCGACACGGATCGCGAGCAGGTAATTGCTCGTGCTCGAGAAGCCGGGGTGCGAACCATGGTCGCCATCGGCAACGGCGAAGGACCTGAGCAAGTGGATTGCGGAATTCGACTGGCGGAGAAATACGATTTCATCCGCGCGACCTTAGGAATACATCCGCATGAAGCCCGCCTTGCAGATGAAGCGGCATATCAGAACATGGAGCGGCTGGCGCGGCATCCCAGCGTGATTGCTTGGGGCGAAATTGGCTTCGATTATTATTACGATCACTCGCCGCGTGACGTGCAAAAAGAAGTCTTCACGCGACAGATGGAGTTGGCGGCTGCGGCGAAGCTGCCCATTGTGATTCATTGCCGTCCGTCGGAAGCCAGCGATAACGCCTGGAACGACTGCCTCGGACTCATCCGGGACCACTGGGCGTCAAAGGGACTGGGCGGGATTCTGCACTGTTTTACCGGAACTTGGCAGCAGGCAAAGAGCGCGCTCGACATGGGGTTCATGATTTCGTTCGCAGGCAACATAACTTTTCCCAAGGCCCAGCAGATCCGCGACGCGGCGCTGGAAGTTCCGCTCGAACGCATGCTGATCGAAACCGACTCGCCGTTTCTGGCTCCGGTACCGCATCGAGGGAAGCGCAACGAACCGGCGTTTGTGAAGGAAACTGCGCGAAAGCTGGGCGAGTTGCGTGGAATGACGATGGAGGAAGTCGGCGAGCGGACGACCCGTAATTTCTACAATTTTTTCAAAATGACTGAAACCGTTGAAAGCAAAGTTTCGGCAGGCTAACCCTCCTCCGGAAGCGGTTCTTCTGGTAACCTCAAAAGTTAAGATTCCATCGTTTCAGAAAGAAATGAAATCCGATGCCCGATAATACCTTCGACATCGTTAGCAAAATCGATTTGCAGGAAGTGTCGAACGCCATCCAGCAGGCACTAAAGGAGATCCACACGCGTTTCGACCTTAAGGATTCAAAGTCGAACATTGAATTGGAAAAAGATGCGATCGTGCTGCACTCGGCCGACGAGTACAAGCTTAAGGCGGTCAACGACATTCTGCAGCAGAAACTGGTAAAACGCGGGGTTTCACTGAAGGGTTTGACCTATGGCGCGGTCGAGCCCGCGGCGGGTGGAACCGCCAAACGGAAGGTCACGATGCAACAAGGCATCGCCATCGAAAAGGCTCGAGAAATCGTAGAACTTGTGAAGGACTCCAAGAAGAAAGCTCAGGCTTCGATCCAGGGAGATCTGGTGCGAATCAGCAGCAAAGATCGCGACACGCTGCAGGAAGTAATCGCCATGCTACGGCAACACGATTTTGATATCGATTTGCAGTTTACGAATTACCGGACGAATTGAGGTCTCAGTTCCATTGAGCGCAACGCCCACCATCAACGGGAAGGAAATATTTGACTTGCTGCATGAGGACCTTGCGGCGCTGGAGGGCGAGTTTGGGCGGGACACTGTCTCCGGTGTGCAGGCAATCACCGAAATCGGCGAGTATCTGCGAGCCGGCGGCGGTAAGCGCATTCGCCCTGCGTTGCTCTTTCTTTCTTCGAGACTGTTCGATTACAAAGGGCACGGAGCCGTGAAGCTGGGGGCGGTAGTGGAAATCATTCATACCGCGACGCTGGTGCACGACGACATCATCGACGAGGCAACGACGCGCAGAGGTCGCCCTGCCGCCAACACGCAGTGGGGAAACTCAAAATGCGTGCTCGCGGGCGACTGGCTCTACATGCAAGCGTTCAAAGTTGCCGTGCAGGAACGCAACTTCCGGATTCTCGATGCTCTGATTGAATTGACGCAGCAGATGGTCGAAGGCGAATTGCTGCAGATGGAAAAGCTCGGAAAGCTGATCACGCTCGACGAGCACTTCGATCTGATCTACCGCAAGACGGCCTGCCTGTTTTCGGTTTGCATGCGGCTGGGCGCGATTCTGGGCGGAGCGACGGCAGCGCAGGAAGGAGCTCTGGGACAGTATGGGCACGACTTGGGTATGGCCTTTCAGATCGTGGACGATGTACTCGATCTGACCGCCTCCGAAGACGTGCTGGGCAAGCCGGTGGCAAGCGACCTGCGAGAAGGTAAGGTCACAATGGCGGTGATCCATGCATTGGAACGTTGCACGCATGAGGAACGAGCGAAGATTGAAAGCGTTCTGCGCGACCGGGCGTTCAATGGTGTGACGCATGGTCACATTATGGAAATCCTGCAACGCTATGGGTCTCTTGAAGCGGCGAGCGATCGTGCCGCAGGTTACGCGGAGTCTGCGGCCAAGGCCCTCTGCGGCTTCCCCGATTCGGAAATCAAGCGCGCGTTGCTTTGGGCGCCGGAGTTTGTAGTAGCCCGAGAAAAATAAAATACGGCCAACCTGAAACTTCAGCGGCCCCTTCCACGTCAGATAGCCGGGGTGGTATCCGGTGATTTGCGGCAACCTCTTCGTCCGTTCGGACCTCAAAGGTAGAGGTATAAATCACCTGCGCACCAATCCGTTCGGGTCCCTAGTACGTAAGAAACATAGCGGCAGAATTCTGGCCGGACTGCCAAAACCTTAAGGAGACATTCGATGAAGAAGCTAATGATTTGTCTGTTGGCACTGACCTTCACGCTGAGCCTGACTGCTTTTGCTCAGCAAGACAACAACATGTCGCAAACCCAGGCCGATTCGGGGGCTAAAGCTCCCTTGATGACACTGAAAGGCACCGTCAAGGCCGACGGTGACAAGTACACGTTCGTCAATGACAAAGACGGAAAAAGCTGGGATGTGATGAACCCTGAAGAACTGAAAGGGCATGAAGGACATCACGTGCAGCTCAGCGCTCACGTTTACGCCGACAAGATGAGCATCCACATTATGAGCGTCAAGATGCTCAAGGGCGGCGACAACTCGATGGGCGGCTCGATGAGTCACTAGTTCGAAAAAAGAACACAAAAGCGGAGCCCAAGATGATGGCTCAGCTACTCTTCGCCGGCCGGATTCTTCAGGAACCTGGCCGGCTTTGTTTATACTGAACCCTTTCCTGATTCTTTCTATCCAACACTGTCAATGAATTTGATCTCTTTAATGGCGCGCCACGGCTATGCTCTGACCTTCGTCCTGTTGCTGGCGGAGGCGATTGGTCTTCCCTTCCCCGCCGCACTTGCCTTGGTTGCGGCCGGCGCGGCGGTGGCGTCGCACACGTTGTGGGGTCCGTACGTTTTACTTGCCGCTATCGCGGCCTTGCTACTGGGCGATACCGTGCAGTTCTGGCTGGGACGGTACATGGGCTGGTTACTGCTGGGGTTCCTCTGCCGCGTATCGATCAACCCGGAAACCTGTATTTTGCGGTCGGCCGAGTCGTTCTACAAGCGTGGCAAAATCACTCTGGTGATTGCTAAGTTTATCCCCGGGGTCAACACCATGGCAGCGCCGCTCGCTGGCAGCATGAAGATGCGCTTCTTGCAGTTCCTGTATCTGGACTTTGCCGGAGCCTCGTTTTATGCCCTGACCTATCTGTTGGTGGGCTACCTTTCGCGCGATTTTTTGGCGGCGATCTTGCGCGGTTTTCATACGGCGGGGCTGGCGATGGAAGGTGTGGTTATCGCCGCCCTGGTTGTGTATACGATTTACCGCGTAGTGCAATACCGCAAGAACAAGGTGTACCGGATTGTGCCGCGGGTGCAAGTCGAGGAACTAGCCCGCCGGCTCGGATCGGACGATGCCAGCCACGTGTTGATCGTCGACGTCCGCAGCCATGGCTATTATGATTCGGGAACGTCGCGGATCAAAAATTCAATTCGCATCGAGCCTAACAACCTGGAGGAGGAAATCAAGCACCTTCCCAAGGACAAGGACATTTATCTTTACTGTACTTGAGCGCGCGAAGCGACCAGCGCCCGGGTGGCGCATCTGCTGCGGGAAAAAGGATTCAACACGTTCGTAATTGTCGGTGGATTGAACGCCTGGCGCAAGGCCGGGGAACCTGTCGAATCGGTTCCTGAGAACGACTTGGTGAAGTTGCCCACATTTAATTAGGCCATTTTGGGGTAGGCGCTTGACTAGGGTATTTCTTGCATAGGCCATACGGAATGTAGGGTATCGAACGCTTCTAATGATTTCTGAGAAACTCCACGCATGGAGCGCCGCTCGGAAGATCGAATTATGCAGCTTGTCGCTAAGGCGTTGGCGACACATGACATGGCTGAGTTGAACTCCATCCTCGGACACCTCAAGAAAGCAATTCGCGACCACTGCCAGCAAATAAGAAGGTTTATGATTTTTCCCGTTCCTGAACGGCGAGGTACCAGCAAAAGAACTCAGTAAACGAGCCGCGGCTACCCACGCTAGCGATTCTTTCAACGCGGACGGCCATCAAGCCTTCTATACTTTCCGGAATGAGCTCCAACCGAGAAATCGAGATCAAATTTCGCATCGAAAATGTTCGTTCGCTCGCTCGTAAACTGCGCGCTGCAGGATTTCGTGTTGTCACCCCGCGAACGCACGAGATGAATACGCTCTACGACCTTCCCGGTGAAGCGCTGCGGAAGAAGAAAGAATTGTTACGAATCCGAAAATATGGCTCGGAGTGGACGCTGACGCATAAGGCGGGAAAGAAGGCTGGACGGCATAGCAGTCGCGAAGAGTTGGAGACTTCGCTCGGCGACGGCAAGAGAATGGATCTGATCTTACGCGCTTTGGGATATACGCCGTCATTCCGCTATGAAAAGTTTCGCGCTGAGTGGACGGACGGCAAAGGCCAGGTTGTCGTGGATGAAACACCGGTCGGGAATTTCTGCGAGATCGAAGGAGCGCCGCGATGGATCGATGCGACCGCGAAGAGGTTAGGAGTCACTCCTTCCGACTACATCACAAAGAATTATGCGGGATTGTTTCTGGAATGGAAAAATGAAAACGCGAGCACCGCAGAGGAAATGATATTTCGCGCTGTGAGGGCGGCACGGAAACCTACAGGGCGGAGTTCGTGAATGAATATCCTCTGTGCGACGCGGTACGACGGCCCGAGGATGCCGTTCGTGGAATTATTCGTATCGCTCAGCCTGCCCCGTGACACTTCTTGAATTTCTTGCCTGATCCGCAGGGGCAAGGATCGTTGCGGCCAACTTTCTCCTGGGCGCGAACGACTTGCTGCACCGGTTGCACGTCGCCAGCCCCGGCCATGCGAGCCTGTTCGAGTTCACGTCGCTTGCGGCGCATGAAGGCTTCTTCCAGGTCGTCGGCGGAAGTCGCGACCAATCGCGGCGGGTGATGTCCGTTGCCACCGCCGCTTTGCTGTGCTGGAACTCCCGGATCTGGACTTTGACCATCGGTTCCGCCTGGCTGCTGGCCGCCCCCGCCCCCGCCCGCATCCGGCGGACGATCAAGAATTTGCATCAGGTAGAGATAGCGCGCCGTGTCTTCCTGAAAGCGTTGCAGCATGGCCTCAAACATCTCAAACGATTCTTTCTTGTACTCGACCAGCGGATCATGCTGGCCGTAGCCGCGCAATCCGATGCCCTCCTTCAGATGGTCCATACTGAGGAGGTGATCTTTCCACTGCGAATCGAGCACGCTGAGCATGATCATGCGCTCGTGATGTCGCATAGCCTCGGGGCCGATCAATTTCTCTTTCGCGTCGTAACGCTCTTTCAGCTTTTCAAAAATCGCATCCCCGAGTTCCTGCCGGTTCAAGTCTTCCGCTTTCACACCCTCGGCGATGAAATCCACACCAAAGCGAGTGAATACCGCATCTTTCAGGCCTCTGAGGTTCCAATCGGCCGCGTGACCTTTCGGCGGGCAATATTCGTCCATCAGGTCGCCCAGAATCCCTGAGACATACTCTTCGAGGATCAGTTCTTTCTGATCCATGCCCTCGAGCAAGCGCCGACGCAGGCCGTAAACCGCCTCGCGCTGTTTGTTCATCACATCGTCGTACTCGAGCAGATGTTTACGCGATTCGAAATGCTGCCCTTCCACGGCCTTCTGAGACGCCTCGATGCGGCGGCTCATCATCTTGCCCTCGATCGGAACGCCTTCTTCCATGCCCAGGCGCTCGAGGAGTTTCGAAACCCACTCCTTGGCAAAGATGCGCATGAGGTCGTCCTCAAGCGCGAGGTAAAAGCGCGATGAACCGGGGTCGCCCTGGCGGCCGGCGCGCCCGCGAAGCTGGTTGTCAATGCGGCGCGACTCGTGCCGTTCCGTGCCCAGGATGTGCAAACCACCTACGGCGGTTACTTCGTCATGCTCTTTGTCAGTCTGTTCTTTGTACCGGCTGAAGATTTCGGTCCACTTATCGGTCGGCACGGTGTATTCGTTGCCGTTGTAATAAAAAATGGAAGTGATCCCATCTTCCTGCGGACCTTCGATCTTGCCCTGGGCGACTCGTAATTGCTGCGCGATCCCCTTCTTCACCAACTCCTGCTTGGCCATGAATTCAGGATTGCCTCCGAGCAGAATATCGGTGCCGCGGCCGGCCATATTCGTGGCGATGGTGACCATGCCTTTGCGCCCCGCCTGGGCTACAAATTCGGCCTCTCGTTCGTGGAACTTCGCGTTCAGCACGACGTGCTGCTTCAATCCCTTCTTCTTCAGCAACTCGGAGAGGCGCTCGGACTTTTCAATCGACGTGGTGCCGACCAGCACCGGCTGGCCTTTTTCATGAAGCGTCTGAATCTCGTCGGCAACCGCAAAGTATTTTTCTTTTTCCGTCCGGTAGATTACGTCGGGATGTTCCAACCTCAGCATCTGCTTGTTGGTCGGAATGACTACAACTTCCAGCTTATAGATCTTGTCGAACTCGGCAGCCTCGGTTTCAGCCGTACCAGTCATTCCCGAAAGCTTCTTGAACATACGGAAATAATTCTGGAAGGTGATCGTGGCAAGCGTCTGGTTCTCGCGCTCGATCTTCACGCCTTCTTTGGCTTCGATCGCCTGATGCAAGCCGTCAGACCAGCGCCGTCCCGGCATCATGCGTCCGGTAAATTCATCGACGATGATGACTTCACCTTCTTTCACCACGTACTCTACGTCCCGCCGATAGAGCGCGTGCGCTTTGACGGCTGTTTCGACGTGATGCTTAAGGGGCCAGTTTTCCGGGTCAGCAATATTGCCAATGCCCAGCAATCCCTCGACCTTCGTCCAACCTTCATCGGTCACGGTGATGTTGCGGTGCTTCTCATCGACTACGAAATCACCGGTAAGCTGCGCGGGCTCACCCGGAGCAACGTCAAGCTCTTCTCCTTTTTCGAGCTTCGGGATGATGCGATTCACCTTGTAATACTTGTCGGTCGATTCTTCGCTCGCGCCCGAAATAATCAGTGGCGTACGGGCTTCGTCGATCAGAATGGAATCGACCTCGTCGACGATCGCGAAATTGTGCCCGCGCTGCACACAATCTTTGAGATCGAACTTCATGTTGTCGCGCAGGTAATCGAAGCCGAATTCGTTGTTGGTTCCGTAGGTTACGTCGGCAGCGTAAGCGGCACGGCGTTGCTCGTCATCGAGGTCGTGAACGATCACGCCCACGGTGAGGCCGAGGAAACGATAGAGCTTGCCCATCCATTCGGAGTCGCGTTTGGCCAGATAGTCGTTCACCGTAACAACGTGCACGCCGCGTCCGCTGAGGGCATTGAGGTAGACCGGAAGAGTGGCGACCAGCGTTTTGCCTTCGCCGGTCTTCATTTCCGAAATCATTCCCTTGTGCTGCACCATGCCGCCGATCAACTGCACATCGAAGTGGCGCATGTTGAGCACACGGCGTCCAGCCTCGCGGACCACCGCGAAAGCCTCCACCAGGATTTCGTCCAGAACTTCCTGCAGTGCGTCGTATTGCTCTTTCTCGAATTGCTTGGCGCGGTCGGTATCGTTTACAGTTTCGGCATCCGCCTCGGGCAGCGTCGTGCTATTAACGCGACTCAGCCGCTCCTGGATGCGTTGCCGGAACTCGTCCGTTTTGGCGCGCAGTTCATCATCCGTGAGCTTCCGCATCTGCGGTTCGAGGGCATTGGTCGCCTCGACCTTGGGCATCAAGCTCTTGATAACCCGTTCGTTTTTGGTGCCGAAAACCTTGCCTATCAGTGCGTTAATCAAACCGTGAAATCCTTCGGAGGGCGAATACTTTTACCTCTTTAAGCCTAGCATATTCGATGCAAAACAAGGGGCCGCGGAATGCCTGCCAAGGTTGCAAGTTCCGGCACTGTACCGCGACCTCGCGTGCGCAATCTGCTTTACTAGATGAGTCTAAGTTCAGCGCTAAACGCGTTTTCGTGTATATTCCCCACGAAGCATGCCTACCTTCTATGACCGTTTTGTCGAATGCGCGGAGCGCTGGCCCAATAACGTGGCGCTCGAACTGCAGCGCCAGGATCGAATCGAGAGTTGCACCTACGCCGAGCTGCGTGGCATGGCGGAATCCGTGGGGCGTTGGGTCACAGAAAACGGATTCGAGCGCGGGGCGCGGCTGGCCCTTATGGCGGACAACCATCCACGATGGGTCGCGGCGTATCTCGGGATCATTGCAGGAGGATGTACCGTCGTTCCGCTCGACACCGCTCTCCACTCCAACCAACTGAACAAGCTGCTGAAAGACAGTGGCAGCTCGGCTTTATTTTGCGACGCGAATCACGCGCAAGCGGCACACGAGGCGGTTTCCGGCATTGATGTTGGCCTCGTGCTCATGGACCCGGAGCGTGCGATCAACCCGTCCATCTCAGAGCAGTGGCTTGAAAATTTGCCATCGATTTTTGCAGCCGGCCACGGAAATTTTCGGCCAGTCGATGGCCAGCCTGATGAAATCGCAGCCCTGCTCTACACTTCGGGAACGACTGCCGATCCCAAGGGCGTGATGCTGACTCACGCCAATCTGCTGGGCGAAGTCGAGGCCGTTTTCAACTGGGTCGACATCGACCCTGGCGACGCGCTCCTCGGTGTTCTCCCCATGTTCCACGTACTGGCTCAAATGGCGAACCTGATGATTCCCCTGGTGAAGGGTGCGCGCGTCGTCTATCTCGAAACTCTGAACACCACGGAATTGCTGCGGGCACTACAGCAGCGTGAAATCACTGCATTCGCGGTCGTGCCGCAGTTCTTCTATCTGATTCATGAGCGGATTTTTCAGGAAGTCGCGAAACGCGGAGCGATTGCGAAGAAGCTGCTGCGCACGCTTATGAACCTGAACAAAACTTTGCGAAGAGTGGGACTCAACGCGGGCCGCATCTTCTTCGGCAAAATCCACGAGACCCTGGGAAGCAAAATGCGCTATCTCGTGACCGGAGGATCGCGGTTTGATCCCGCCGTTGCTCAGGATTTTTACGAACTCGGCGTCGACGTGTTGCAAGCCTACGGACTCACGGAAACTACGGCCGCCGTATTTGCAACTTCGCCGGGGGACAACGTGATCGGCTCCGTGGGAAAAGCGATGAAAGGCGTCGAAGCCAAAATTGTCGCCTCGCAGATCGATAATGAGCAGGAAGATGGTGGACCGGCCAGCGGCGAAATCGCGCTGCGCGGCGCACCCGTGATGAAGGGCTACTGGAATCGTCCGGACGCAACAGCAGCCGTGCTGCGGGACGGATGGTTCTACACCGGCGATCTGGGTTATTTTGACGCGCACGGCAACTTGTTCCTCACGGGACGCAAGAAAGAAGTGATCGTTCTCAGCAACGGGAAGAACATTTACCCCGAGGAAGTGGAAGCCTACTACCTGAAATCGCCACATATCAAAGAATTGGCCGTGATGGGAGTGGAAGGCAAGCCAGGCGAAAGCGGCGACCGCTTGCACGCCGTGATTGTCCCTAACTTCGATTTGCTGCGACAGAAAAAAATTGTGAACGCCAAAGAAGTCATCCGCTTCGACATCGAAAGCCTCTCGCAGCAGATCGCATCCACCAAGCGCATCGGTAGTTACGAGATTTGGCAGGAAGACTTGCCGCGCACCACCACGCGCAAGATTAAACGCTTCGAAATCGAGAAACGCATCAAGGCGAACCAAGGCCGTCGAGCGAATGATGATTCCGAACTGCCGGCTGAACCGCCGTTGACTGCCGACGAACAGGCATGGCTCGATCGGCCGAGTGTGCAGAAAGCGATGACGATTGTGCGCGAGTCGGCCCGCATGCCGCCGCCGACGTTGCGGCCCACTCACAACCTGGAGCTAGACCTTGGCCTCGACTCCATGCAGCGCGTCGAGTTGCTGAGCCGGATAGAAGAACAACTTGGCGGGAATGTGCCGGAGTCGCAACTCGCTGAGATTTATACGGTACGCGACCTGGTCGATGCCGTGCTGCAAAGTGCAGCCAGCGGCGCGAACGCTTCGGGCACGCGGCAGGCCTTCGCGGGATGGAAAGCGATTCTCGCCGAACCACCCGATGCCGCCGACGTGATCTCTTTAGTCCGGCCACAGCGCATCAGCAACACGTTTTGGTATCTGGTCTCGAGGCTCGCACAGATCATCGCGCTCGACCGATTCGATCTGAGAGTACGCGGAATTGAAAAGCTGCCCAAGAGTGGCGCTTATATTATTTCGTCCAATCACCAGAGTTATCTCGATCCTTTGATTCTGGCCGGTGTCCTGCCGCCGGAAGTGTTCGCCAAAGTATTTGCCGTGGGAACGAGCGAAATCTTCGGTCAGGGCTTCATGCTGAAGCTGGCGCGTTCACTTCGTGTGCTGGTGGTCGATCCCGACGCGAATCTGGTTCCAGCCATGCGCGCCGGTGCGTTTGGCTTGCGGCAAGGACGACCGCTCATTTTGTATCCGGAGGGTGAGCGTTCGATCGACAGCACTCCAAGAATCTTCAAAAAAGGCGCCGCGATTCTATCGATTAACATGCAGGTGCCCATTGTGCCGGTCGCCATCGAAGGGTTTCACGAGGCTTGGCCGCGGAACAAATCGTTCCAGAAATTCACGCGGTTGAGGATGGAGTTTGGCGATCCCATTCTGCCGCCGCCGGAGAGTGAAGCGTCGGAAGCGGCTTATGAAAAGCTCACGACCGAGTTGAAGATGCGCGTGGTCGAGATGTGGGAGGGACTTCGCAAACGAGCGTAGCACTACTTTACTTCGCCCGGGGATGCGTCTGGTCGTACACCTGCAGCACATGTTTCATCGACAACTGCGTGTACCGCTGCGTGGTCGCGAGGCGCTCGTGGCCGAGTAACTCCTGAATCGCGCGCAGGTCAGCGCCCTCTTCCAGCATGTGCGTGCCGAAGGCATGACGCAGAGTGTGCGGATGCACGTCGGGCGAAAGGCCTTTGGCGACGGCGATTTTCTTGATGATGCGTCCAACGCTGCGCGTGGTAAGCTGGCCACCACGGCGGTTAATGAGCAAAGCGGCGGTCTGCTTGTTGAATGCGGCAAGAATTTTCTGGCGCTCAGGAAAGTAGATTTTGAGAGCCGCAGTCACTGAGTCGCCGAATGGAACGTAACGTTGTTTCTTCCCTTTGCCCCGGATAAGAATGGCCTCCGCGCTCAGCCGAATGTCCTCAAGATTGATTCCGGTAAGCTCCGAGTTGCGGATGCCGCAGCCGTAAAGCAATTCCAGCATGAGTCGATCGCGTTCAGGGAAAGCCGCCACTTCCGGCATTTCTCCGTCAATCACGAAATTCATTTCTTCAATGGTGGGGACGCGCGGAAGTTTCTTGGGAAGTTTCGGGGTGGCGACCAGCTTGGCCGGATTCTGTTCGACCAATCCTTCCCGCGCCAGCCAGCGATAGAGCGAACGCACCGCGGCCAAGGCTCGGGCCACAGAGGTCTTACTCAATCCTTTGTCATAAAGTTGTGAGAGGAATCCGCGCACCGCGAGGTGATCGATCTGCTTCCATCCGCGCGAACCGGCATATATCGAGAAAAGTTCTAGATCCTGCTTGTACGCCTTGATCGTATGCGGCGACGAATTGCGCTCCTGGAGATGGCGCAGAAAATCGGTCACAGCTATGGCGACAATCGCCTTTGTTTGCCTGGATGCGGTCATCTCGCTTTTGCCCGGGGGTGATGTTTCTGATAAACGGTTCGCAGCCGGTCAAGCGCCAGGTGCGTATAGACCTGCGTGGTCGAAATATCGGCGTGGCCTAAGATCGTCTGCACGGTGCGCAGGTCCGCTCCGTTTTCGACCATGTGCGTGGCGCAGGAGTGTCGCAGCATATGCGGAGAAGCGGCGCGCCCTGACGCTACAGAGGCGGCGCGCACAATCTGCCAAACCCGCTGGCGCGTCAGCTTTCCTCCTCCGCGTGCGATGAAGAGTAGAGGCGAATTTCTCACCTGAGCTGCGACGACTGCAGATGTGCTTCCCTTCCCCGTTGCCAACGCCGGGCGTGCTTCCGTTAGATATTTTCGCAATGCCTCCTGCGCCGACTTGCCTAGCGGTACGACGCGTTCCTTGTCGCCTTTGCCGCGCACCAGCATGTACCCAGCATCAAGCTTCAGGTCTTCGAGTTTGGCATTGATGAGTTCCGAGACGCGCAACGCTCCAGCATAAAAAACCTCTAGCATGGTATGGTCGCGAGCCGCTAGTGCAGATGCATACGATGCCTCGCCACGCTCCGAACCGCGGCGGAGGGTAAGCGGAGCGGCTAACGTCGCTTCCATCTCAACGCGAGCCATTGCCTTTGGCAGAACTTTCCATTGCTTCGGCGACTCGATATTCAGCGTGGGATCGTGCTCGATCTTTTTATCCAGCAGCAAATAGCGATACAGATGACGCAGGGCTGAGAGCTTTCGTCCCACGGTGCGGCCATCGACCTGATAGGAAAAAAGCTGCTGCAGGAATTCGCGCACATCGATGTGGCGAGCCGTCAGCAGCAGGCGCTTGCGCTTTTCTAGGAATTCAGAGAACTGGCCGATGTCGGTGGTATAGGCCTTGATCGAAAGCTGTGCCAAGCCCTTCTCGATTCGCAAATAGTCGAGAAAACCGGAAAGCAGCCGTGAATCGGATTCGGACTTCATTGCGCAGCGAGAAATGAATTATGCGTATTATCGGACACCGCGAAAAGTATTGAGGAGGGTGCGTGTCCCGGGACGATTCCTGGGTGCGTAGAGATCGATCAGACTACCTCTGGCCGACATCGCGCAGCAATTCGACCGCATACAGCGCTCCTTCCGGCGTTTCCTCGTGCTTGAAGTAAGCAAACACGTCGCGGCCTGCTGACAGATGCTCGCCGATTCGCGCGACCATAGCCTTGCGTTCTTCGCCGGTGTAACTCGGTTTGCGATATCGGTAATAGGCAAAGGCCGCGGTGACCACGTCTGGCGTGGTGCGTTCTTCCGTCTCCGCCACACACAGCGCGGCCCCTTGGGCTTTCAGCGCCTCCCAAGTCGACTCGGCAAACCATGAGTCGTGACGGAATTCAAATGCTGCCGGAAGCGAACGCGGCAGGATAGCGAGAAAGTCCTTGAGCAGCGCCGGATCCGCTTTCAGGTTCGGCGGCAACTGGAAGAGTACCGGTCCAAGCTTGCCAGCGCTGGCTAGTGGCGCGATCGTCGCCAGGAAGCGGGGAACAAAGTCTTCCGTTCCCTTCAACCGCTTGATATGAGTGATCACCTGGTGAGCCTTGATGCCGAGGCGAAAATGCGCCGGAGTTTCCTGAATCCAATTCTGGATCGTGGTCTCTTTCACCAGTTGCCGGAAGGTAAAGTTCACTTCGACGGTATTCAGTTGCGTGGCGTAGTGGCTGAGAAATTTTTTCTGCGCGAGCTTGGCGGGATAGAAGTCGGGCTTCCAGCTCGGGTAGGCCCATCCCGACGTTCCGACAAAAAGTTGAGGCATCGCAAAGTCCAATAACGGCTCCGAAACAAAAAACAGCGCACGGGATTATACCTTGCGCTTCACCCGGCGCGCCTGAGGCGGTTTTGCGGTCTTTTTCCCAGGGCGGGGACGGCGAACAGCTTTTGGTTGCTCTTCTGTTTCCTCTTCCGCTTGAGCGGCAATCGAGATCGGCTCCGCCGCTTCTTCCGTAGCGGCCGTGAGTTGCTTAAGATCCGGCAAACGCTGCTTCAATTCCAGCACGGGAGCGAACAAGTCGCCCATTTTTTCCACGCGCGCGACCACCTGCTTGGCTTCGAATACGAGCAGGTTGGCATCTTTCTTCTTAAATGTGCGTTCTACTTCCTCCCACGTCACCGGAGTCGAAACCGTGGGATGCTCGCGCGCCCGCAACGAGTACACGCCTATCGTAGTTTTGTGCTCGTCGTTCTGGCTCCAATCGACGAAAACTTTTCCAGTTCGCACCTGCTTCTTCATGTCCGATACAACTTCTTTCGGACGATCCTGCTCAAGCAATTGTGCGAGCGCGTGGGCGAAAGGCTTGGTCGACTTGTAGTTGGTTGGAGTGTTCAGTGGAACGTAAATCTGCAAACCTTTCGACCCCGAAGTCTTCGCAAAGCTTTGCAAACTGAAATGTTCGAAGATTTCGCGCAGCAACAATCCAATCTCGCAGCATTGCACAATGTTGGCAGGCGGCCCGGGGTCGAGATCGAAAACCATCATGGTGGGACAGGTAATCTCTTTTGCAAGCGAGAGCGACGGATGCAGTTCGATGGCAGCCAGATTCGCCAGCCATACCAGCGTAGGCAAATCGTCTGCCAGAATATAGTGAACCATCCGCCGGTTCCCTTCGCTCCAGATGGGCGCAGTCTTCACCCAGTCCGGGCGATGCTGGGGCGCATTTTTTTCGTAGAAGAATTCCTCGTCCACACCATTGGGATAGCGCTTGCGGGTCAACGGACGTCCAGCCATGTGCGGGATCATTGCCGGCGCAATGCGAACGTAATAATCGATGACTTGTTGCTTGGTGAACCCCGTAACGGGATACAAGACCTTTTCCAGGTTCGACAACTTGAGCTGCTTTCCTTGAACCTCAATCGTCGAATCCATGACGTGCACGCTCCCGGATGCATTTTGCACCAAACGGCCGCGTGCGCAAAATACAGTCGATTACCTTGATTCGTTCGAACAAGTGCACATGGCCGTTTGACAATCTCCCCGCCTGCCACGTAATTTCAAACTTCTGCTGCTTCCGTTCGTCTAAACGATGGTTGTTCCAAAATGTGTGTCGGAATAGTTCTGCCCCGTACCGGCTTTCTGGAGGTCCAATGAAACGCCCTATATTCAGGCCCTACACTCCCGTTTTTCTCGCTTTTCTTATTCTTAGCGTTCTTGCAACGGCGCAGGATCTTGCATCGTTTGAAAAGCGCATTACGGTCAAGAAATTGCCAAACGGCCTGACCCTCCTTATTTGTGAGCGGCCGGAGGCGCCGGTATTTTCCTTCTTTACCATGGTCGATGCGGGCTCCGCGCAGGATCCCATGGGAAGAACCGGCCTGGCTCACATGTTCGAGCATATGGCGTTCAAGGGCACAGATAAGATTGGCACTACCGACTACGCCGCCGAAAAGCCCGCGCTGGAAAAAGTCGAAACTGCCTACTCCGCTTATATCGCCGAGCGCGACAAAAGCGTGGGCCGCGACGAGGCCAAACTCAAGGAACTGGAAAAAGCCTGGAAAGATGCTATCGCCGCTGCGGACAAATATGTCGTTGCCAACCAGTTTGGCAAGATCATCGAGCAGAGCGGCGGCCAGGATCTCAACGCATTCACCGATTACGACGAGACGGGGTATCACTACTCGCTGCCCGAAAACCGGCTTGAGTTGTGGGCTTATCTCGAGTCGGAGCGGTTTCTGCATCCTGTGATGCGCGAGTTTTATAAGGAGCGCAACGTAGTCATCGAAGAGCGCCGCCTGCGCACCGATAGCAATCCGACCGGCCGCCTGCTGGAGCAGTTTGATGCCGCGGCCTTCGAGGCCCATCCCTATCACAGGCCGACGGTCGGTTGGATATCTGACCTGAATACTTTCTCGGCCACCGATGCCAAAAAGTTCTTCGACCAGTATTACGTTCCGGCAAATATGGTGGTTGCGGTCGCGGGCGATGTGAAGGCATCCCAGGTAATGCCGATTCTTGAAAAATATTTCAGCCGCCTGCCTGCGAGCCATAAGCCTGATGAGACCACAACGACCGAGCCGCCGCAGAACTCCGAGCGCAAAGTTGTGCTCAAAGAGAAGTCGCAGCCACTCTATCTCGAGGGTTACCACCGGCCCGATTACAGAACGAAAGACGATGCGGTGTATGACGCGATCACCGATCTCATGTCGGAGGGCCGCACCTCGCGTCTCTACCGCGCGCTGGTGCGCGATAAGAAGATCGCCGCTTTCTCCGCAGGATTCAGCGGACTTCCAGGAACCAAGTATCCGCACCTGTTTGCGTTCAACGCCTACCCGCTTCCCGGGCATAACACGCAAGAGGTAGCGGATGCCATTCACGTCGAAATCGAACGGCTGAAGAAAGAAGACATCAGCGACGACGAGTTGAAGATGATCAAGACTCGCACCAAGGCCAACCTAATTCGTGGTCTCGCGGAGAACGAAGGCCTGGCCACGCAATTGGCGATTTTCGAGACCCGCTATGGCGACTGGCGTGAGTTGTTCCGCTCCGTAGACCGCATCGACAAAGTAACGAAAGCCGACATTCGACGCGTAGCTAATGAGACTTTCAACGATACGAACCGCACTGTGGGCGTGATTGAGACTGTCGCGGGTGGCGGAAAAGACAAAGACGACGCCGCTCAGGGAGGTGGCCAATGAAGACAATGAAACTGCGGACGAATGCGGTCCCCTCGAAGACCACCATCCTCTCGTTAACTTTTCTTGCCGCCACTTTGTTTGTCGCGTCGCCGAAAGCCGCTTCGCAAGCCACGGACTGGCACCAGATTCCGGTCCCGCCTCTGCCGGCCTTTCAGGCACAGCAACCCAAGCGCATTGAACTCTCTAACGGGATGGTGATCTTTCTGCAGGAAGATCACGAGTTGCCCCTGATTCAAGGGACCGCGCGCATTCGCGGAGGTTCAACCCGTGAACCTGCCGGCAAAGTTGGATTGGTGGATATCTTTGGCGAAGTGTGGCGCAACGGCGGAACTAAGTCACAAACCGGCGATCAACTCGACGACTTTTTGGAAGTGCGTGCCGCCAAAGTGGAAACCGGCGGCGGTCCCGATTCAACCAACATCAGCTTGTCCTGCCTCAAGGGCGATTTTGACGACGTTTTCAAAGTCTTCGCCGACGTGCTGCAGAATCCCGAGTTTCGTGCCGACAAGCTCGACCTCGCGCAAAAACAAGCGGAAGACGGCATCTCGCGGCGCAACGACGAGGTCGGCGAGATTGCTGGGCGTGAATCCGCAAAACTGGCGTACGGGGCGGACAATCCTTACGCTCGTCAAGCTGAGTACTCCACCATCGCAGCCATCACGCGCCAGGACTTGCTCGACTGGCACCACACCTATATTCACCCCAATCACATCATCCTGGGCATCAGCGGAGATTTCGATCCAAAGGCGATGGAAGCCAAGTTGCGCACAGCCTTCGAGTCTTGGCCCAAAGGCCCGGACATTCCGAAAAACGAAATCGAGTATCACTCGGCCAAGGCGGGTTATTACCTCATCCCGAAGGACGACGTGAATCAGAGCACCATTCACATGGTCACGCTGGGCACGACGCGTAACAATCCCGACTACTACTCGATTACGGTTTTCAACGAGGCCTTCGCGGGTGGATTCTCCTCCCGCCTGTTCAACGATATTCGCACCAAACGCGGCTTGGCGTACCACGTGGGCGGCGGCATCGGAACCAACTTCGGGCATCCCGGCATTCAGCAGTTCACCATGGGGACCAAGAGCCAGAGCACGATCGAATCCGTGCAGGCGCTCGACGAAGATATCGACAACCTTGCCAAGCAGCCGATCACTGACGACGAAATCAAACACGCAAAAGACGCCATCCTGAACGCTTTCATCTTCCGCCTCGATTCTCCCGACAAGGTTCTCTCTGAAAGAATGGCCTATGAATTTTACGGATACCCTGCGGACTGGCTTGACAAGTTTCCGGTGGAAATCCAAAAGGTCACGGCCGCCGACGTGAATCGCGTGGCGGCGAAGTATGTACACCGCGATCAACTGGCCGTTCTGGTCGTTGGCAACACAAAGGAGTTCGATAAGCCTCTTTCTTCACTGGGTGCGGTGAAAGAAATCGATATCACAATTCCACCTCCGCCGGGCGCAAAAGAAGGTGCGAAAGAAGAGGAAAGCAAGCCCACCGCATCGAATGATGAAGGCAAAGCTCTGGCTGCGAAAGTAGTGGCTGCAATGGGCGGCGAAGCCAAGCTGGCGTCGATCAAGTCGGTGAAGGCCGATTTGACGTTGACGCAGAAAACCCAGCAGGGCGAGTTTCCCATGCAAATGGAAACCATCATCGTTTTTCCCGATCATCTGCACGCTCAGATGCAAACTCCGGGTGGAACTATGAATATTGTAGTCACGCCGGATCTGGCGTTCATGGCCGTCCCCGGCCAGGGCATGCGCGACTTCCCTCCCTCGCAGAAGACGGAGACGCTCGAGCAGATCAAGCGCGATCCCGTTTTCATCGCCTCGCACGCCAAAGACGCCAACGTGTATTTCCGCGCAGGCGGAAGAGAGAAGGTTGGCGATGTCGACGCTCGCATCGTGGACGTCAACGTCGCAGGAGCCAGCATCCGCTGGTTTGTTGACCCGCAAAGCGGCCACATCCTAAAGGAGACCTATAGAACGCTCAGCCAGGGTCAGCCGGTCGAAGGCGAAACCGATTTGGACAACTGGAAGCCGGTGAATGGCCTCACTGTTCCCTTCGTTCGCCACAACAAACAGAATGGTCAGGATTCCAGCACCGCCGAATACACCGCGCTGGAATTCAATCCCACAATCGATCCCAAGCTTTTTCAGAAGCCAGCCGAAAATGCGGCAGAGAAACCGTAGTCTGATTAAGAGAGCAAAGGCCGGACAGAGTATCCACTAAAGTTCGTTCACGCTGTACTCCGACCCCTCCTGCCTTCAAAGCTCTTATCCTTAGCCCCAAAGATTAGAGCGATGAAGGCAGACTCCGTGTTAGAGTGCCCTCTCAGCAATTCCGCCTTTTCCTCCAGCCGGAGAAACTTCCCTTCGAGGTTCGATGGTATGACGCGCAGGTTTTCACAATTGGCTAGGTACATCCTTACTATCTTTACTATCTTTCTTGCGGCTCTGTTTTCAATTGGTAGCGCCTTTGCCGAGAAAGTTATATACACCTTCCCGAATAGCGGCGAGAACGGGTTACACCCGCAAGCCAAGCTGGTTTACAGATCCGGCAAACTCTATGGCACAACTCAACAGGGTGGCGGCGGTTCTTGCGCTCCTCTCTACACCGGATGCGGAGTCGTGTTCGAGGTTGCGGAGTCGCCGGAAGGGAGCGCGAATTTTCGACTTCTGCATGCATTGCGGGGCGGAAAGGATGTCAGCACCCCGGTTGGCAACATCGTCTTCGACGCGGCGGGGAATCTTTACGGGGCAGCCACTGGCGGCGGTGCGAACAACCTTGGTGGAATCTTCAAGCTGTCGCCGGCCAAGGACGGCAACTGGACCGAGACCGTCATCCATTCGTTCGCCGGTGGCTCTGACGGAGAAGTGCCACAAGCGGGTCTCACAATCGACGCCGCCGGAAACCTCTATGGCACGACCAGCTTGGGCGGAGCGAACGGACTAGGTTTGGTTTTCGAACTTTCGCCCGACTCTCACGGCGGGTGGACCGAAACCGTTCTGTATAACTTTCAAGGATCCCCCGACGGCGCGGCACCCTGGGGCGAGGTAAGTTTTGACTCGCAAGGGAACATTTTTGGCACAACAACCGGGGGCGGCAACAATAACTCCGGTTCGGTGTATGAATTGGCGCCAAACGGAAGCGGAGGCTGGAACGAAAGCGTAATCTATGGCGGCTTCAAGAATGCGCAAATCGGCTACCCGCGTTCAGAGCTTCTTTTAGCCTCGGCCGGCAATATTTTCGGGGTCGGGCAAGGCGACGGGGAGGGCGGCGAGGTCTTCCATCTGACTCAGAACAACGACGGCTCATGGACGGAGACCGCTATTTTTACCTTCGGCGCTCACTCGGGGGTCAACCCATACGGCGGGTTGGTAACCGACGCCGAGGGCAACTTGTACGGAACCACTCCGAGTGGAGGGTTCTACGACCTAGGAACTATCTATCGATTGTCGCCCGGTTCAGGCAGCACCTGGACCCATACCACAATTTACAGCTTCGCTGCCGGGTACGGAGAAAATCCTGAAGCTGGTCTTACGGAGGGTGAACCGGGGGTTTATTACGGGACAGCCTCGGGAGGGGAACAGGCTGGCACGATTTTCACGATTAAACCCTAGGATCAAACCGGAAGCAGTTCTAGCTGAAGCAGTTCTGCCTCAAATTGCTTAATAGAATTGGATTAGTTCTTCGGGGGGATTGTATCTCTTAGAAAACAGGGTAAAGTAACCCCGTCACTTGCGGCCGACAGCACTTATTCTGGTGCATGAGTTGCCGCTATACGTCTTCCACTGGAGGTAAACATGCGTCGAACCTTTGCTTCAATTCTGGCCCTGGCTTTTTGCTCCCTGAGCAGCTGGGCCGCAACCACAGCCGCCCCAGCCTTGGGTAAGCCCTCAACAACTGGCGAGCCGCCAGATGTTCTCAAGGTTGACTATTTCTCTAACGCCAATACCAGTGGCGCTCCGGATGGGACATTCCGCATCACCAATGCGGGTACCTCGAACGGTAACCTTTGCGCCTATATCTTCGTGTTCGATCCCTATCAGGAAATGAGCGAGTGCTGCGGCTGTCTGCAGACTCCTGATGGTTTGGGTACACTGTCGGTGAATGTGGATTTGACCAGCAATCCTCTGACCGGCGTCACCCTGTCCACCGGAGCCATCAAGGTATTCTCGGTTGCTCCAGTCGCCAATGCCTGCCCGCTTCCGGGGACGACCACAGTTCCCCAGCCGTTCGAAGCTGGCCTGCGCAGCTGGACGACGCATATTCAGAACAGCAACTTCACGATTACCGAAACCGCTTCCCAAGACGCGACTCTAAGCGTCGCGGAGAATGTTCGAGCCTACGACGAGTGCCTCGCAATTGTCCTGGACGGCAGCGGCCACGGTATTTGCAGCTGCGGTACCGGAGACTAGTCTAGACTCCAGAACAGTTTCCTCCTCATAGAAGCCCCACCTCTTTCTCGCGAAGGAGGTGGGTTTTTATTTGCCTTAAGTCCTGTTTCCCAAACTCCAAGTATCTTTATCTGAGCCTCGATTGCCCCTGCGATTTGACCTTGACAGGGTTAAGTCTAGGCGCTAGTATTGGCGAACAAAAAGCGAATTTACAGATGGACGATTTTGGGTTGTTTCCGCTTCCGCAAAAATCTCCGCTAGTCGGCATTGCCCGCCTAGCGTCGGAAGGAGAATCGCTGCGCGACGGCCACGATGTTGAATACTTCACACTTCCGTCGAAGTCACTGCTGAACCGTTGCGTCAGCCGCCGCGCGATGCCCTTCACCTGGACCATCAATCCTTACCGCGGCTGTGAATTCGCCTGCAAGTATTGCTATGCCCGGTACACCCACGAGTTCATGGAGATGCGCAACGGCCTTGAGTTTGAACAGAAAATCTATGTCAAGCAGCATGCAGCAGATTTGCTGCGAAGCGACCTGCGGCGGGTGAAGCCGGGCGAATCCATCGCGCTGGGCACAGCGACTGATCCCTACCAACCGGCAGAACGTCGTTACGAAGTCACCCGCGGCATTCTTGAAGAATTTGCGCGCCATCGCGGCTTCGAGCTGGGAATCGTCACTAAGTCCAATCTGATCGTGCGCGACCTTGATCTTCTGCGCGAAGTATCGCGAAATAATGCGCTGTCGGTCCACATGACGGTCACGACTCTGAAGGTCGAGTTGGCGCGGATCCTTGAACCCCGCGCCCCGCGCCCGGATCTGCGCCTGGATGCGGTTCGCCAGTTGAGCGCTGCGGGCATCAACGTCGGCGTGAGTTGTTCGCCTGTGCTGCCTGGCATCACCGATTCACCCGCCGACCTCGAAGCTGTGGTGTCCGCGGCTGCAGCGGCCGGGGCACGCCACATCTTCGCCAACCCTCTGTTCCTGAAACCCTGCTCAGCAGCCGTTTTCCTTCCTTTCATTGAACAACAATTTCCGAAGCTGGTGGAGAGCTATCGCCAGCGCTATCAAGATCGCTCGTTTCTATCCCCTTCTTACGGCAAGAGAATCGCACAGCTGGTCGCGAGCCTCCGCGAGAAGTACGGTATTCGCCGTGCCGATCCCAGGGAAACGACATATGCCAACAAATGGCCACAGGCTTTCGATGAGCAATTGGCCCTGTTCTGAGGATTTTCATAAAATTTGAAATCTGTAATCGACAGATTCCAACCATCGATTCCTCTATAATCACTGCACTCCTATGGCGACCGCCTCCCCACCGGCCCGACCAAGTGCTGCCCGTGTTCCCCTCGACGTGCGTATGCGTCGCTTCTGGCAGCGGGTTACCGAGGGGCTCGAGATAAGCCAGCTCTGGTCGCAGTTCGAAGGCGAGGCACGCGCCAGCTATCGTTTGTATTCGCGCGACGTGGCCGCTAAAACACCCGAGGGACTTACCCGCCGCGGTCACCGTCTGCATGTCGTCAAGGAATTCTTCTGGGCCGTTCTCGAAAAACTTTCTCCGGCACGCCGAGTTCTGTTGCTAGCGGCGCTAGTTTTGCTGGTCATTCCCAGCGGAGGCTTCAGCTATGAGTCCGGACACGAAATGCATGTTGTCGAACTCGACTTCCATTTCTGGGGCGGACTGCTGCTGTTTCTCCTACTCATGTTGGAGATTGCCGACCGCGTGGTGATGAAGCGTGATTTGCAGATCGCGCGAGAAATCCAAACCTGGCTGCTGCCCGGCGCTCCGCCGCAGATTCCGGGAATTTCGGTCGCTTACCTCACACGCCCCGCCAATACGGTGGCTGGCGACTATTATGATGTGTTTCCGCGTCCCGGTAAAACCAACGAAGACAACCGAATCGTATTCGCCGTAGCCGACGTCGCCGGCAAAAGCATCCCTGCGGCCATGCTGATGGCTACTTTTCAGGCCAGCCTCAAAACGCTTTCCACGGCGCAGGTGGCCCTGCCTGAACTCGTTGCGAACATGAACAAGTACGCCTGTTCAAACAGCCAGGGCGGGTTGCGTTTCACCACCGCTTTTCTAGCGGAATACGATGCGTCCGGGCGCGTCTTCACCTACATTAATGCCGGCCACAACAATCCAATCCTGCGGCGCAGCACGGGATCGATCGAGCGCCTTGATGTCGGCGGCTTGCCTCTCGGGATTATGCCTGAGGCGAAGTATGAATCTGCCAGTGTCGGCCTTGCACCCGGCGATTGGCTCATGGTGTTCACCGATGGCCTGGTGGAAGCAGTCAACGCGCATGACGAAGAATTCGATGAGCCGCGCGTGTTGAGCACTATGGCGTTGGAGTCTGCAAACACTCCGCAGCAACTACTTGAGCGCCTCATGGCGAGCGTGGACCTTTTTGTCGGCTCGACTCCGCAGCACGATGACATCACCTGTCTGCTGGTAAAAGCGGAAGCCTCTTAATTGCACTCGGGAGCTTCGGCGCTTGATTTTTCTCTCATACACTCCGCATACATCCGGTGAAATGCGTGGACGCCTTTTTCCTGCTTCACGCTGAAGCGGCCTCGCGAATAGCTTCGCGAGTGCAGGTTCTTCTGCACTTTCTCGCAGATGCCAACGTCTTCGATCTGAATCTGGTCGCTGAATTCCACCGACGCCTTCGCTGCCGGACTCATGTGATCTCTCTCAGGCAAATACCACTCGAAAATGGCAAGCGATCGTTCTGCTTCGAGCGGCAGCACAATATTTAAAGAGATGTTGTCGGGGTAGCAGTTGAGCATCCAATTGGGAAATATCCAGAAGTAGTCCGTTGTTAGATTTTCGTTTGCTTCCTGGTAACGCCGCGGAGCTGTATCCCCCGGCTGCAGCCCGCGGATCGGACTGAACTGCCGCACATGTGTCGCGTACGGCTCAACTACGTAAGCATTGAAATCGAGTTCATGGTTCAACCCCGGATGCACGCTGGGCAGGTGGTAACCCTCGAGATAGTTGTCGACATAAGTCTTCCAGTTGCACTTCATATCGTAAGTGCGACGTTCAAACAACTTCATCCCGGCAAAATCAAACTTCTCCGCCTGCCGCGGCAGGTCGCCCAGGCTCTCGCGCAAAGACGCCGCTGCGGGATTCAGATTCACAAAGATGAGGTTGAACCATTCCTCAATTTTCACCGGCTTCAAAGCGAAATCTTCCGGCCGGAAATCCTCGACGCCCTCGATTTCAGTGGCGCTGATGAGCCCGCCATCCAGACCGTAGGTCCAGCCGTGATAGCCGCAGCGGAAGACCTTGCGCGAGCCGCATCCTTCCGCCGGCGGCCCGGCTCGGTGGCGGCACACGTTGTAGAAGCCGTGGAGCTTTCCATCGTTGCCGCACACGATCAGCAGAGGCTCGCCTACCAACTCAGTCGTGAAATAGTCGCCCGCATTCGCCACTCGATCTTTGTGTCCCACAACCTGCCAACTGCAGGCAAATATCTTTTCTTTCTCGTCATCGAATACAGCGGAGTCGGTATAAAGCTCGGCGGGCAGCGTCCATGCCCGGGCCACGTCGGAGTCAATCTCCGCAGAATCTTCGCGGCCGTCGGCAGGCTTTACTGAAACGTCGATTAAGTCCCTTGTGGTCCTCTGTGGCAACCTGTGGCCCCTGTGTCAAAGATTTTGTTCGGACACTCAACGGAGCGTCCCTAAGCCGCTTCCGACCAGACATTCTACGACAGTGCCTTCGCGAACCCGCGCACTTATTGTGGGATTCTTGAGTCTCCGCTGTGGGGTGATTTTGAGATTTTTCCGTGCAAGCACCAGTTTGAGATTCGTTCTAAAATAGGACTGTCAGATGTTTCAGACTGACACGGATTGTCAAGGTTCGCGCCGTTTTTTGACAGAGTTCACCCCCTGTAAAACTGCGGGATTAGACCAAAGTTTGGGTTTGCAATGAAAATAAGGGGATTGTCGAAACTCTCCCCCGAACCAAGGTAACTGGCGATCATGGCACAGCAAATGCAAACATCTAGCCCGACTGCGTCATTCCATGACCAGCATGAGTTCAACAAAAGTAGTAAAAACGAGGGGAAAATAAAGATGCGTAAACAGAAGGGTTTCTCACTGATTGAGCTGCTGATCGTGGTTGCCATCATCCTGATCATTGCAGCCATCGCGATTCCTAACTTACTCCGTGCACGTATGGCGGCCAACGATTCGTCCGCGGCTGCTTCCGAGCACACCATCATTGTCGGTGAAGTCGGCTATTACGGTGCTTATCCCACGATTGGCTATGCGACTCTGGCCGCTCTGGGAACCAACGCTGCGACACCTTGCGTTCCGTCGGTTGCGTTTGGCTGCTTGATCGACAACAACCTGGCCACCAACGGCACGCCCGCTGGCTCTGGTAAGAGCGGCTACAGCTTCAACGTAATCACGGCTGCTGGTCCGCCGCCGAACTTCTTCACCACCGCCGTGCCCGTCACCAACCAGACTGGTACCAAGTCGTTCTGCGCGACTGACGATGGTGTGGTTCGCACCAACGCTCCTGGCAACCTCGGTCTGGCTGGCAGCTACGCAGCTTGCCAAGGCTTCGCCCCGATGAGCAACTAGTACTGCTGGAACTGGCGAGTACCTGGGAGGGTACCAAGCCGAAAGGCAGCGGATGCAAATCCGCTGCCTTTTTTATTTTTCTACTACAAGCCGCCGCCCGCTCTTTTCATCTTGAACGCTTCTTGACAATTCCTGTCACTCAACTCTACCGATTTTGCGGCACACCGCTCTTCGAAGCGCCGCCAAAACGCCAAGCCTTGCTGTTCCAATTGAGAAAGACGCGGATTTCTATGATCTACTGCCAGCTCGAAGGACCTCCAAATTGGCACCGCAAGTGCAACAAGCAAGAGTGTTCTTATTTCCAAACTTCCAGGCTGGCGCCTAAAGGAACAAAACATGACCCAAGGTAAACAGAAGGGTTTCTCACTGATTGAGCTGCTGATCGTGGTTGCCATCATCCTGATCATTGCAGCCATCGCGATTCCTAACTTACTCCGTGCACGTATGGCGGCCAACGATTCGTCCGCGGCTGCTTCCGAGCACACCATCATTGTCGGTGAAGTCGGCTATTACGGTGCTTATCCCACGGTTGGCTATGCGACTCTGGCCGCTTTGGGAACCAATGCTGCGACACCTTGCGTTCCGTCGGTTGCGTTTGGCTGCTTGATCGACAACAACCTGGCCACAGACGGCACCCCGGCTGGCTCTGGTAAGAGCGGGTACAAATTCAACGTGGTGACGGCTGCTGGTCCGCCACCGAACTTCTTCACTACCGCCGTGCCCGTCACCAACCAGACTGGTACCAAGTCGTACTGCGCTACTGACGATGGCGTGGTTCGCACCAATGCTCCCGGCAACCTCGGTATTGCTGGTAGCTACGCTGCTTGCCAAGGTTTCGGCCCGATGAGCAACTAATACTGACTGGCGAGTATCTGGGGAGGGCACTTAGCTAGCGGGCAGCGGATACAAATCTGCTGCCCTTTTTTCTTGCATTCGCCGCAGGTTCGGCCCCGGCTTGCAGGAGCTGGCTTCGGCCCTGTGGAGGACTTGCCTTCTTGGAACTCGTCAGAATTCGCCTGCAGTTACCGCAGTAACCCTCTTTCAGTTGCGCTGCGGTTTGGCCTCTTAAGTGCCACTGATTTAGCGAGTCCCAAGTCTGGAAGATATATCAGTGAAAAAGGTGTAGGGGAAAGAGATCAACTCCATGGGGAAACAAAAGGGCTTTTCACTGATCGAGCTTTTGATAGTGGTCGCGATTATCCTCGTGATCGCCGCCATTGCGATTCCGAATTTGCTGCGGGCTCGCATGGCCGCAAACGATTCGTCCGCAGCCGCGTCCATTCATGCCATCGATGTAGCGGAAGTCAGCTACTTCGGCACCTATAACACAGTTGGATTTCCGCTCACCCTGACTCCTTTAAGCGGGCCGGACCCGTGCACGCCAACCGTTGCTGCGGCCTGCCTCCTTGATCAGAGTATTCTTGCGCCGGCCGGAAAGAGCGGCTATACGTTTGCTGCTACCGGCTCTGCCAGCCCCGGAAGTTTGATCAATGACCAGTTCTATTCCACCGGAACGCCCATCAATAACTTGACCGGAACCCGCGCCTATTGCTCGCTCCAAGACTTGGTGGTTCGCCTCCAACCCGCAGGTAACACCACCCTCGTCGCAAGCTATGCGGCCTGCGGGGGACTAAACCCTATGTCAAACTAGCCTTGGCTCAAAAGCAATTTCGAACGCAGTCCGCAGAAGCACAAACTTGGATCGTTAACTTTCGTAACGTCAAGTGCACACACAACCACTTTACGCACGATTGGGTTTGCATATAATTTCTGGGTGAAAAGCAAAATACCTTACCACCCGTTCCGGCCATGCCCGCAATCGAAATTCTAGGGTTGGAAAAAACTTATCGCGTAGGTTTCTGGCGCAAACGGCCGAAACGGGCTTTGCATCCACTCCACCTCACGGTAGAAGACGGAGAGATCTTCGGTTTTCTCGGACCCAACGGCGCCGGCAAAACGACTACGTTGAAATTGCTGATGGGGCTCGTGTTTCCCACCTCCGGATCGGCACGCATCCTGGGCCATGAATGGACCGATCCGCAAGTAAAAGCGCAGATCGGCTTTCTGCCCGAGCAGCCCTACTTCTACGATCACCTGACCGCGCACGAATTGCTGGAATATTACGGACAGCTTTCCGGAGTTCCGGCGAAGGATCGCAAGCGGCGGGTTGAGGAAGTCCTGCAGCGGGTGGGACTGCGAGACATTCGCGGCGTGCAACTCAGGAAGTTCTCCAAGGGCATGCTGCAGCGAGTTGGAATCGGCCAGGCGATTCTCCACGATCCCAAGCTGGTGTTCTTTGACGAACCAATGTCTGGTCTCGATCCCATGGGCCGTCGCGAAGTTCGCGACTTGATGGAACAACTCAAGAGCGAAGGCAAGACGGTTTTCTTCTCCACCCACATTCTCTCCGATGCCGAAGCGCTCTGCGACCGGGTCGCCATCATTCACCGCGGAGAGCTGCGCGGCGTTGGACGGGTTGCGGATCTTACCTCAACCGTGCAGGGGAAGGTGGAAGTAATCTGGCAGGGCACCCTCATACCAGCCTCGATGAAGGCGTTGGGGGCGGAATGCCACGTGACTGGGGACACAGTGCGTGCCATAATCGCGGAGAGCCAGCAGGACACGGCGATCGATGCGCTGCGCCGGGAACGGCAACGCTTGATCGCGATCACTCCGGTGCGAACTTCACTTGAGGCTTATTTTGTCGAGAAGCTGCAGCACGCCGAGACCACTGCAGGGAAGACCGCATGAAAGCGCGCGTCGCACACATCGCTTCCAATACTTTTCGCGAAGCCGTTCGCGACCGTGTTCTCTACAATCTCATCGCCTTCGCGCTGCTGCTCTCAGGAGCGGCCATTCTGGTAGGCCAGATTTCCATCGACATCGAGAAATTGGTCGTCATCAATCTCGGACTCACCGCGGTTTCCTTGTTCGGCGTCGTGATCGCCATTTTTATAGGAATAGGACTCGTTTCCAAAGAGATCGAAAAACGCACTCTCTACACCGTGCTCTCGCGTCCAGTCCGCAGGTGGGAGTTCATTGTGGGCAAGTTCTTTGGACTGGCCGGAACTCTGGTGGTGAATACTTTCTTCATGGCAATTGGCGTTTTTGCCGCGCTGTTCTACGTCTCTCACAAGTTTGTAAGAGCCGATGGACTGATTCTGATTGCGCTGTATTTCATCATTCTCGAGTTTCTGATCGTCTGCTCTCTCGCGCTGCTGTTCTCGTCATTTTCTTCTCCACTGCTTTCGGCTGTCTTTGCGTTCTCGCTATTCGTGGTCGGCAGCTTCGCCGAAGATTTGCGCAACTTTGCCGGTATGGCTCACGGAATCTCGCGCACGCTGGCAACCGGTGCGGCTTATCTTGTGCCAAATTTTTCGGCCTTCAATGTGATCAGTTCGATTGCCCATGAGCTGCCCATCGCGAGCCAGCTCGTCATGCATAACACTTTTTATGCGTTGTTTTACACGGTCATGGCTCTGAGCGGAGCGGTATTGATCTTTGAGTACCGCGATCTCAAATGACCCAGCGCCGCAAAACTTCGATCGTGGCGGCGGTTTGCCTGATCCTTTCTCTGGCAGCCAGCATCGTAGTGCTGCGCCGCAGTGATCAAGCGCGACCACAGGCTACGCTTGACGAAGTCCTTTTCGTCAGCTCTCCGACCGTTATCAAGCGTGCCAGTCTCGGCTATGACGGATTGATGGCCTGCATCTATTGGACGCGGGCCGTACAGTACTTCGGCAATCGGCATCACAATTACGCTGCCAGCTACAACCTGCTGGCGCCGCTGCTTGAGATTACGACGCATCTCGATCCGCATCTTCTCGTCGCTTACCAGTTTGGCGGCAGCTTTCTTGCTCCGAAACCACCGCTTGGAGCGGGGGAACCCGAGCGCGCGATTCAGTTGATGGAGTATGGCATTCAGAACAATCCTAACGACTGGCATCTCTACTACGATCTTGCCTTCGTCTATTACATGGATGTCAAGGATTACGCCAAAGCTGCGCAAACCTTCGATCGCGGATCGAAGGTTCCGGACGCACATCCTTTCATGAAGGTGATGGCGGCACAGATGGCGCAACATGCGGGCGAGTTTGAGATGGCGCGTGAACTGTGGACGGCAACCTATCAGACCACGCAAGACAAGCTGATTCGTGAAAACGCGGTTGACCACCTGCTGGCTCTGCGCGTCGAAGAGGACGTTACCCATCTGCAACAAGGGGTAACCCGCTTCGGCGAACGAACGGGACGCCTGCCCGTGAGCATGGCAGAACTCGCAACCGCCGAGGACTTACCAGGAATTCCTGTCGATCCGAATGGGAAGCCTTACAGATTGACTCCGGAAGGCCGGGTTGAAGTTCGCGATCCGGATGACTTTCACTTTCTCAGCAAAGGACTGCCTCCGGGATATAAGCCGCCGGACAAATACCAGCCATTGCAGTAGTTTTACTCCTGACCTAGCGCGCACCGGGCACCGATCCTATTTCCTCTGCTATCCACATTCTTAGCATCGCTTATGATGACGACAGATGGTTGGCGACCGAGAATCAGCTCTCTTTGCACACCGAGTCAGCTTGTGGCGTTCAGCGCGGCGGTGGTGGAATGAGGTTGCCGAACGAGGGGGCCGGCTCACAGCGACACGACAACTATTAAGCAAGATCGCCGAGTTCGTGCGCGACTCGACTCCCGAGCGCCTCAGACAACGTTATGGCGACGCAGAATACGATTGGGAGCACCGCGTCAACACGACCAGCGCGGCTGTCGGCTGGCGTGATCGACTGTTAGGAATTTTCCACTCGCCGTATCAGCCAACGGATGCCGCTCTGTTCCACGAAATGCTTGAGGCCGTGCGTCAGCAAGCTGGCGACTTTGACGATTTCGTCTTTATCGATCTGGGATCGGGCAAAGGGCGAACGCTCTTGATGGCTTCGGATTATCCTTTTCGGCGCATCCTTGGTGTGGAGCTTCTTCCTGCGCTTCACCAGATTGCCCAGGAAAACCTGAGCAAGTATCACGGTGAAACGCAGAAATGCTTCGCGCCGGAATCCGTTTGTGCGGATGCGGTTCAGTTCGCGTTTCCTGCCGAGCCGATGGTTCTCTATCTCTTTCATCCGCTTCTCGAGGCCGGGTTGGCACGCGTGATCGCCAATCTGGCGCAGAGTTTGCAGATGAATCCGCGAGCGGTGTATGTGCTTTACCACAATCCATTGTGGGAACACGTGCTGAACGAGAGCGCCGCACTGAAAAAAATCGGCGAGACTCATCAGTATGCGATGTACGCCAATACCTAAGACTATGCACGCCTCAGCGGCGTCCACGGGCCGACTTCGGAGCGACAGTCAGCCGGTTCGGACTACCCGCTAGATTGAAAGCCGTATTCACCAATCCGACGTGTGTAAAGGCCTGGGGAAAATTGCCTAACTGACGCTTTGCGATCGGATCATATTCTTCCGACAGAAGACCGACATCGTTTCGGATTTCGAGTAAGCGCTCAAACATCCGGACGGCTTCTTCGTGACGGCCCTGTAACTCGTAATTGTCAGCCAACCAAAACGAGCAGGGTAGAAAAGTTCCCTCACCGTGGGGCAGGCCGTCGACTTCTGGATCCTGGGTGTAGCGCCCAACAAAACCATCCTTCATGAGATGAATTTCGATGGCCTTTACTGTGCCGGCAACACGTGAATCGGTGTGCGACAGAAAGCCGACGAGAGGCATCATCAGCAGGCTGGCATCGAGATGTTTGCTTCCGTAGTACTGCACAAAAGAATTCATATCCGCATCGAAACCCTGCCGGCATATCTGCTCGTGAATCGCAGAACGAAGTTTTCTCCATCGGGGAAGATCAATTGTGAAGCGCCCTTTTTCCGATGACCTTATCAGGCGATCGACGGCCACCCACGCCATCATTTTCGAGTGCACGAATTGCCGGCGGGGACCACGCATCTCCCAAATCCCTTCGTCGGGATGTTCCCATCCGGTTTCCAGAAACTCCAGCATGGCCAGCGCGATCTCGTGGCGGTCGTGCTCGGGTGCTGCCAGTCCCGCCTCGCGGGCCTGAAAAAGAGTGTTGGCAACCTCGCCAAAAATATCCAATTGGTATTGCAGGTAGGCGGCGTTCCCGGTTCGTACTGGGGCAGATTTCTCGTACCCCTGCAACCAGGGTAACTCCAGTTCAGTGAGACGACGTTGGCCATGCAAGCCGTAAACGATGTTGAGCTCGGAGGGACTACCGGCGACGGCTCGCAGAAGCCATTCACGCCACTCGCGCGCTTCGTCGAGATATCCCGCGTTCAGCAGAGCCTGCAGGGTCAGAGTTGCGTCTCGCACCCAGCAAAAGCGGTAGTCCCAGTTGCGCACGCCGCCCAGCAGTTCAGGCAACGACGTTGTGGGCGATGCGACAATGCCGCCAGTGGGCTGAAATGTGAGGCCCTTCAAGGTGATCAGCGAGCGCAGAACGGCGTCACGCCAGTTTCCTTGATAAGTGCATCTATCGGACCACTCACGCCACCAACTCTCCGTGTTCTGGATGGCAGTCTCAACCACAACGGGTTCGGGTTCGCGCTGATGCGAGGGATACCAGGCTAGGTCAAACGAAACCTTCTGGCCTTCACTGATGGTGAACTCTGCCTCGGTCCTCATGTCTTGACCGCGGAGCGGCACATCGCTGCGCAACCGGATCATATCCGGGCCGGCAATGGCGGAAATTCCATTGCCGATGGATCGAACCCAGGGCACGACCGAGCCGTAGTCGAATCGAATCACGAGTTCGAGCTTCATCCGGACCTGCCCTCGCGTGCCTTCGACAACGCGCAGAAGTTCCGGCGTTTCACTACCGGGCAACATGCAGTCGGTGAGAGTTGCGGCACCGGTTTCTGTCTCAAACTGGGTGTCGAGAATCAGACTTCCGTCACGGTAAGAGCGGCGAACGGCGCGGATCGGGTCGGCCGGCGCGATCGACCAGCGGCCATTCTCTGATGTTCCCAGCAGCGCCGCGAAGCATGCGGGCGAATCGAAGTATGGCAGGCAGAGCCAATCGATGGAACCCTGTTTTGAGACTAAGGCGGCTGTGTGGCAGTCGCCAATCATTGCGTAATCTTCGATGGGTAGGGACAGGAGTCAGCCTCCAAATAATCAGGTCGGGATGGTTTGAGCTTGTATTTGACGCTTCTGGAGCGATACAAGTGCAGAAAAAAATGGACTGGCCGCGTTGGTCAAGGCTGACCCAAGATTTTCTCCCGAGATCCCGCCATCTAGTAGAGCTGGAATTGCGGGCTGGCGGGCGGTCAGATGGTCGAGGCCAAAAGCTATCCGGAGCCAAAGGGTAGAATTAATTCAGAATGAGAAAGATTGCCATTTCAGCATTGCTGCTGGCTCTTGCCTCGTCTGCTGTCGCGGCGGCTGAGGACGTCCATGCGATTGCCCAAGGCGTGGATGATCACTACAACCATCTCAGCACGTTGCAGGCGGAGTTTACTGAGACCTATACGGGGTCGGGGATGGAGCGTACGGAGACGGGCACGCTTTGGCTGGCTAAAGGAGGGCTGAAAAAAACCGGCAAGATGCGGTGGGAATACCGTTCTCCCAGAGAGAAGCTCTTTGTGAGCGATGGGAGAGATGCGTGGTTTTACGTCCCGGGCGACCGGCAGGTGCGGAAAACGGAAGCTCGGAAGCTTGACGATATTCGCTCTCCACTTTCGCTATTGCTAGGCAAGACAAAGCTGGAAAAGGAGTTACGCGGATTGTCGCTGGCTCCTGATGTCGCGCCTCTGACTGCGGGAGATGTTGTGCTGAGAGGGGTACCTCAGGCCATGCCCGATCGGGTAAGTGAAATCGTGTTGGAGGTGACGCCGGAGCATCGGATCGCGCGGATTGTGATCGATCAGGTGGACGGATCGTCGACGGAGTATCGGTTCAGCGATCAGAAGGAAAACGTGGCGATTGCCGGAGGACGGTTTCAATTCAGCCCGCCGCCGGGGACCGAGACGGTGGAAAGTGAGTTGGAACCGTGACGCAAGATACCGGGCAATCAAGCCCCGAGGCTTTCCGGCGTTAGGTTACTTGCGATACTTAGAAAGGGGGTTGCTTGGGTTGATCTGCCCTCACGATCATTAGCGGGAATGTTAGACTGAGCGGAGAGGCGATGGTTGGGAAGGGTCAGGCACAGAGTCCCAGAGAAGAGCATGGGTAGATGGCGGAATTTGTCGTAAAACTAGCGGACGAACGCGGCCACTTGCATCAGCAGGTGGAACAGGGCTACTCGGTGAACGAGGTGCGCGACCGTTTTGCGTCGCAGGGGTATCTAGTCTACTGGGTCAAGCCCCAGGGACTGCTTTCGACCGGCTTATCCGGTCGAAAGCGCAAGATTAAGCAGAGTTCGTTCTTGGTCTATAACCAGCAGTTCTTGACGCTGATCAAGGCCGGGTTGCCGATCCTGAACTCGCTGGACTTGCTGATCAAGCGGCAAAAAGATCCGCGTCTGAAAGTGATCCTGGAAAACGTTCGAGAACGGGTGAAGGGCGGCGAGCTGCTTTCGGACGCGTTTGCGGCCCAGGGCATGATTCCGAAGATCTACACCACGACGCTAATGGCGGGAGAAAAGAGCGGAAACATCGACGAGGTGCTAACCCGCTACATCAACTTTCAGCGGCTGGCGATGACCTTTCGCAAGAAGCTGTTCGTATCGTTGATTTACCCCACGCTGCTGGTAACCGTAGTGTCGATCATGGTGATGTTCCTGTTCACTTTTGTGGTGCCAAAATTCGCGGATTTGTTCAACAGCCTCGATGCGAAGCTGCCGTCGATCACGCTGTTTATGATGGCGGTGGGAGTATATGCGCAGAAATACTTCCCCTTTATCACGATTGGACTAGCGTTGACAGTTTTTCTGCTCTGGCAATGGCGGAAGACGGATCGCGGGGGCGACCAGATTGACCGGTTCATTCTGAGTCTGCCGTTGTTGGGCGATATCCGGTTGAAGCATCAGGTAGCGACTTTTTCGCGAATGCTCTCCACGCTGCTGCAGGGCGGGTTACCGCTGGTGCCATCGATGGAGACAGCGGCTGCATCCATGGGCAGCCGTGGTATTCAGAAGGGCATCATGCAGGCGTGCGGGAGGGTTCGCGAAGGACAGGGACTGGCGGCCAGCCTGGAGCAGCAGAAAATTTTCCCGGATCTGGCGCTGGAGATGCTTGAAGTGGGTGAATCAACCGGAGCTCTGCCGGCGATGCTGAATTCGGTTGCCGAGTTCTATGAAGAAGACGTGCAAACGGCGCTCGGCGCTGCGATGGCTCTGATTGAACCTTTAATTCTTATCATCATGGCAGTTTTTGTGGGTGGGGTGTTGATTTCGCTGTATCTGCCGATCTTTACCCTGGGAGTCCATTAAAGCTCGATGGCCTCCCGGAGACGGAGGCCGGAAATGATTCAAGGAATGGCCACAGCGGACAAAAAATCGCTCTTTGTGCACGGCGAGAACGCCAGTCAGATGGTGACGACTGGGAATCCCATCACCGATCTAGAGCGGGCTCAGGATGTGGCGCGGCGCTATCGCTGCGAGTTTGTGGACCTCACAGACTTCCAGTTGCACCATGAGCTGTTCAAGAAGTTTTCTCCGGAGCTGATGTTCCGCTACAAATTTGTGCCGCTCGAGGAAACGGCAGACGGCAAGCTGGCGATCGCCATCGCGGATCCCAGTCAGCTGATGATGATCGATGAGATCAGTCTGCTGCTGCAGAAGCGCATCGTCACCAAAGTGGCTACGCTGAAGCAGATCGACAACATTCTCACCAAAACGGAACAATCGCAGCGCGTGCTTGAGGAGGCCAGCGAAGGCTTCCAGATCATCCGCGAAGACGAGAATACGGGCGCCGAAGAGACGCTGACGATCGACAAGTTGACGGCGGCGGGCGATACCAGCCCCATTATCCGGCTGGTCGATACCACGATTTTTACCGCGCTGCAGAGGCGCGCTTCGGATATTCATATCGAGACCCGCGACGACTCGGTGGTGATCAAGTTTCGCATCGACGGCGTGCTGACGCAGGCGATGCCGCCGATCGGCAAAGAGCATCATTCGACGGTGATCTCGCGTATCAAGGTGATGAGCGAACTCGATATTTCCGAGCGCCGCGTTCCGCAGGACGGGCGCTTCCGCGTGAAATACAACGGGCGCGCCATCGACTTCCGCGTATCGATTATGCCGTCGATTCACGGCGAAGACGCCGTGCTGCGCGTGCTCGACAAAGAATCGATGAGCGAGAAGTTTAAGTCGCTCACGCTGGAAGTGGTTGGTTTCGACGAAGACGATCTACGAAAGTTCCGCCGCTACATCAAAGAACCTTACGGCATGGTGCTGGTGACGGGGCCAACCGGCAGCGGCAAGACCACTACGCTGTACGCCGCGGTGAACGAAATCAAGACCGACGAAGACAAGATCATCACGATTGAAGACCCGGTGGAATACCAACTTCGCGGCATTACCCAGATTCCGGTGAACGAGAAAAAGGGGCTGACGTTTGCCCGCGGATTGCGCTCGATTCTGCGCCACGACCCGGACAAGATCATGGTTGGTGAAATTCGCGACCAGGAGACGGCTCAGATCGCCATTCAATCGGCGCTTACCGGCCACCTGGTTTTCACGACGGTGCACGCCAATAACGTGGTCGATGTGATTGGGCGCTTTTTGAACATGGGCGTCGAGCCCTACAACTTTGTTTCGGCGCTGAACTGCATTCTGGCGCAACGGCTTGTGCGATTGATATGCGAGTCCTGCCGGACGCAGGTGAATTATGCGCCGGAGGTGCTGGAGGCGAGCGGACTGGATCCGGCTCAGTGGTCGAAGGTGGCGTTGTACGAAGGGCCGGGATGCATCGAATGCGCGGGCACGGGATTCCGAGGCCGAACTGCGATTCACGAATTGCTGGACTTGAGCGATCGCATCCGTGAGATGATTCTCGCACGCAAGCCAACGTCGGAGATTCGCCGCGCGGCACGCGAAGAAGGCATGCGATTCCTGCGCGAATCGGCACTCGATAAGGTACGGCTCGGATTGACCACCTTGAAAGAAATCAACAAGGTTACGTTCATCGAG
>Ga0210394_10000303_pt1 | contig 113984 bp, 94 predicted proteins | sample IncBWC12MmetaG_FD_160121 | JGI IMG/M metagenome (GOLD analysis project Ga0210394, IMG submission 160121) | Forest soil microbial communities from Barre Woods Harvard Forest LTER site, Petersham, Massachusetts, United States - Inc-BW-C-12-M | ecosystem: Environmental > Terrestrial > Soil >...
GAAATGCTTTCCGTGTGCACGTCCATGCCGATATATTGAGTGCTACTCATGAGGGTGTTCCTTTCTTGTAGGGTATGAGCCAGCACTCAAAACCTACTCCAAAGGGGCGCCCTCTTATAATGTGTGGCTACTGGTACAGCCCCGAAAACATAAAGAACCCTGACTGGCGGGTGGTCAGCTCGATTCTGGGGAATTAAGCTTTGATGTTTTCCCACAAGGAGCACAATGAGCAAGGAGAGGTATTTGCTTGAGTAATCGTAACGGGAATTCGCGCTTCGGGATTAGCTGGCAATCGTGGATCAATCCGCTAGCAAGGAGGAGATGTTCACCACATCAGTCGTCCACCCGCCAAAAAAAGGCCAGGCGTTCAGGAAGTGCGACGGCGAAAACGGAGAAACGCCAGCAAACCACTGCCGAGCAGGAGTGCGCTACTTGGCTCCGGCGTGGAAACATTCGGTGTAGCTACGAATCCATCCGTGTTGCCAGCGCCATCAGTATAAAAGCCGACAAGGTCGCCGAGGTCATTGATGCCATTAATTACGGATGTGCCGGCCGACGAGGGATCGTCCACGATCTGAAACGTATTTGTGAGCATATCGAAGACGAACCCGTGGGATTGGAGGGAGCTGTCCAGATAGAAACCAACAACATCTCCGTTGTTATTGATCCCCAGGACTTCCGTGGAAACGGCACCCGGAACATTGACCAAACTCAAGAGGCCGCCTTTGATCACGAAGCCATGCGAGTTTCCTGCAGCATCCAGATAAAACCCGGTGAGGTCTCCTGCACTGTCGATACCGGTGGCTTGCGCGCCGATATTCGAGGGCAATGAGGGATCAAGGCCAGTGAAAGTGGTGCCGATAACAGTGAAGGCATGTTGAACGCTAGATGCGTCCATATAGTAGCCGACAGCGACCCCCGAGTTGTTCAAACCGAGGAGTTGCGTGAAGCCGGGACCCAGGGGATTGTCGACGGTGGCAAAGACGGAGCCAATTTTGACAAAGCCATTGGTGTTGCCTGCGGAGTCGACGTAGAAACCCGCCGTGTTGCCAGAAGCGTTGATGCCAATGACCTGCGTCTGCACGCCGCCCGGAAAGTTCTCGGGGGTAAAGCTATTGGGGAGAGTCAGATTAAATCCAAGATTCGGGACAATGGTGCCATCGCCGGTATAGCCCGCAATTGTGTTGGAGTTGTTGATGCCGTTGAGCGCGGTAAAGCTCGGATCGGCCGGGTTGATGACGGTCTGGAAGGAGTAGGTTGTATCGGCAAAAGCAGAACTTGGAACAATGATGGCAAACGTCAAAAGGATAAGAAACTTGCAGCGACCCATCAGAAATCCCCTGTTGAAGACTAAGTTCATTCCGGGTCAAAAATTGGCAATTTATGGGCCGAAGCCCGCTATCCCGGGACGTTCAAAACGCGGGAATTGCGGGACGAAGCCAAGCTGGGTCGTGCAAGAGAATTCCACAATTCACGAAATACTTGCCAGGATGAAAGGCTTAAGGGGGATTGTGGGAGACATGGCCCGGCTCTGCTTGCGATCCGGGTTTACCTGCCTAAGGCAAGTTTGGTCAATGGCGAATGGGAGCCGCCCGTCATTGTCCTGGTGGAATGAAAAAGTCGTTGTCTCGGGCGAAGATTTCTTCGCTAACTCCCGATTTGTCTTAGCGCTGTATCGGAAGCGCGAGTCAGCGGGCTGCGCACACGAGCAAGGTGGGACGGCGCGCTTTCGTCAATAAAACACAGTCTACTCGGGTCGAGGAGCCGACATTGTTATGCAATCAATTTCGTACTAACCCCACGCATACGATCCAAACCCACACGCGGTCCGAATCCCAGGGTGCAGCAGTTTCCCCTCAGCGCGTAATACCCCGGCGTTTTCTTGACGGGGTAGCTTATAGGGCGGGGAAAAGTGATACACCCCCTTTGTGGACTTGTAAAGGAAAGTCGTGAACGCGTCCAATCACTTGAGTTTGAGTGCGGAAAAGCGTCCAATAACAAGAATTACCAAATGCATAAACTGGCGCGCTATCGGTGTCGACCACACTCTGGGCAAAAATTCACTGCCCGGGGGCAACGATTTGAGTTTTTGGGAAAAATTGGAGACGGTGCGGTTGGACTCGTAAGAAAAGCTCAGAACCTATCAAACGGCGATATTGTGGCAGTTAAAGTCTTAGCTCCTGACCCAAAGTATATAGATCCGGCCGCGTTCGATGACGTTGAAGAACGATTCAAAAGGGAGGGAAGCAGGGGATCGCGACTCCGCGACGATAACCTGGTTGATATTATTGCCTACGAGGAAAACGTAAACGGCATCGCCTTCGACAAAGCGCGAGTTAAAAATCCATTCATCGTAATGGAATACGTCAAGGGACGTACTCTTGAATCCCTAATCAAGAAACTAGGATCACGAAGCACGGATGGAGTGCCTGTCGTTACCAAACAAACGCTAACAATCGCTCACCGAATTGCAAAAGCTCTTGAGTATCTTCATGAGAAAAAATTAGTCCACAGAGACGTTAAGCCTGCAAATATTTTCCTTTCGTCAACTACTTGGGACAGCATTCCCTCGATCGTCAAGCTGGGCGATTTCGGAGTTACCAAGTGGGGCGATTTTCTTGCAAATGCTGCTTCCGGTTCTCTTACAGTCACACTTCAACAAGGATTGGGAACTCTGAAATACATGTCACCGGAGCAGGCAGTCCGGCCTAAAGATGTGAACGTGCGGTCAGATATGTTTTCTCTTGGTATTACACTGTACGAACTTTTTACCGGCCAGATACTCCAAAGTCCGCATCACGTTTTTGAGATTATGAGCGCCAGGACAAGCCGAGATAGCACTGTGGCGAAATTATATTCGCTGGGTGTGAAATGCCCATATGAATGTGCTGCACTTTTCGAACTAATTCTCGACATGTTTCTGGCAAGCCCGAAGGGCCGCCCCTCGTCCACAATAGTTGCTGGGCGATTCCAGTACTGGCTGGAAAGGCTTCAGTAGTCCCACGTCGAAGACCGTTTATCGAATCGTTGGATTATCTGGCCGATGTCTGTCAGAGGATCAACGGAATTCGCGTGCCTTTCAAGCCAGTCAACGATTCTCAAAATACCCAATTTTTGTTCGATCGGAACAGTAGGTGACGGTACGCTCTCCTTCAACGTGGTTGCAAATTCGCGCAATTCGTTGGCTTCCCTATATTTTTGAGCAAACTTAGTAACAACCTCAAATTTACGATTGTATTCCGCCTCTTGTCGTCGCCGTTCTGCTGCTCTTTTTTCCTCCTCCGCTCGTCTCCGCGCGGCCTCCGCACAATCTTCTCGGTATTTCTTTAATGCGTTCGCGGTAGTCTCAAATGACACAAATATTTCCCCGATGCAGTTCTCAAGCTTCTGTTTCTTTCCATCAGTCCAAATATGTTGAAGGTGCGACGCCTCAGTGGATTGGAGGACAAACTTGAGTCTCCCGGTGCGCGTGTAATCCCATCTGGGAGGTGTCCACCAGCGGTCGTCCTTTTGGCGAGAAATCTCTTCCGGTGTGATCTTGTGCTGCTTCCGCTCGATTATTTCCGATATCGAGAGTCCAATCTTCTCGTTGAGAACAATCACATTGAGTGGGGAAGTGTAAGGGCTAGCCCATTCTATGCCGCACCCGGCGCTATCAAGGGCAGTGAAGAGAGCGTCCAAGATCCGCAATGTGCGAGGGAGAGATTCCAGTGAGACGTGTACTGGCAAGTTTCGAGCCTGACTCGCAAGCGGTAACCCGCGCTCGTCCTTTTTGCCGCGCAAAACAGATCTGTCGATGCGTATGGCCTGCCGATGGACTATCGGCCGATCCTCTGAAACTTCAATTACGGGAATGGGTCTGTCCGGGATCACAGGCACGGCCTCCTCTTGGCGCTTCTCATGAGGAACAATCTCAATTCTGTTGACCACAGCGTTTGGTAACACCGCACACTTCGGTTTCTGTCCGACTTGAAGTCGAGCCCAGTACCCACGCCCTGGGACCGGAATTTGATGACGTCTGCAAAGCTTAGCCAAGCCCACGTCAGACAGACCGAATCTGGGGGCAAGCTTTTGCATTGGAGTCGTCCACACCTTCTCGTAAAGTTCTTCTCGACTGATGCTGATTCGATGGTCATCCAACGGAGTCCCTCCAGGAACAACCTAAGACGATACCTGATAGCACCTTTCGGCAGACCTCACAAAAGAAGTTCCAAAAATCCAATCTCATTGCCTCATTGCCTCATCGCGGAATTTTTCCTTCGCTGAACTTCTTAGGGCTGCCGTATGATGGCTTCAAATGCCTCACGGAAATTCGAGAAATGTGTTCCTTGTAGTCGCGGGAGGAAATCCTGCCGCAGAGCGACATTTTGAGGACACCATCCAGCGTAAGAGAACACTAGACGAAGTTAGGCGATTTTTGCCAACCCAAGAGATCGAAAACCTAGAAAAGATCTATCACGGCTCGAATTTCATCGCGTGGGGAGCGGTCCCTGGTCCGATGAACGAAACGCGATGGGAAAAGATGAAACCCGGCGACGTCGTGCTGATCTACAACGATGGCCGCATTCGTTTTGCTGGTGAGATTGCTGCCAAGGTGAGGAACAGGGAGCTCGCCCGGTATTTTTGGAAAGAGAATCAGGGTGGTACCACGTGGGAACTCATGTACTTCATAGTGAACGAGGAAAGAACGGATGTTCCCATCGAGAAGTTAAATCCATTGTTTGGTTACCAGGCGCACTACCACCCGCAAGGATTCTCGATGATTAACGAAGCGGCGGTCTCCAGCTTCGCGCAGAACTACGGTGACATCCTCGGTGTGCTGAAGACGCTCGAAAAAGGTGAGGAGTTGATCCACCTTCCTGCACGCAAGGAAGCTTTGATCGCGGGTATTGATGAGCGCATCGAGCGAACGCCGACAGAGCACGATGAGATGCAGTGGCGACTGATTCGTTTGGGTCAGCTAGCGAAGTGTGATGTCTGGGTTCCTCGAAACGATCAGCCAAAGCAGTACGAGGGTCATCAATTCCGAGACTTCGTGCTGACCGAATTTCACCAGACGTTGGACGTTCCCCGGAGTATCGAAAACATTGATGTGGTCTGGAAATTCGGACCGTATTCAATCAAATCAGCCTTCGAAATTGAGCATTCCACTTCCGTGTACTCGGGAATTCTCAGGCTATCTGATCTGAGAGCGGAAGCGCCGAATTCAAACTACCCCCTATTCATCGTTGCCTCAGAGGATCGGCGAAGAAAGGTGTTTGACGAGCTAAGTCGTCCCACTTTCTCCGGCCCGTGCTTGCGGCTCAACGAGGTGATTAGGTTTCTGGGCTACAAGAAGCTGCGTGAGATTGATGAGTCGGTCAAAAATGCGAAAGACTTCGATACCAATATCTTGATCGCCTCGGGCGAAAGCGTTCCGTTGGCGTAGAGACAGAGGAGTTCAATGCTTTCGGCAATGACAAATACCGAACCCTTGTTCGTACCTGAACAACTGTATCACCGCCGGCGCGATATTCACGCACGCTTCGGCGGTCAAGAGCAGGGAGGGATGATCACTCCCGCGAACCACAAGCTCATCTTTTTGGTAACTGGGAACTCCGGTCGACAACACGGCTATGAAGATCATTGGTCTGAGGACGGAACAACGTTCTTCTATTTCGGAGAAGGTCAAACTGGCGACATGAAATTCACGAAGGGTAATTTGGCTCTCCGTGATCATGTCACGAATGGCGAAGACGTACATCTTTTTGAAGAGGTTCCATCCACTCCGGGATACCTGCGATATAGAGGGCAGATGGTTTGCTGCGGCTCTACCTGGGTCGATGCTCCTGACACACAGAAGACCATGAGGAAGGCAATTCTCTTCGAACTCGCGCCACTCGAAGCGTTCTCCAACACAGTCGAAGAAGACCTATCCGAGGCCACGGTTCAGGAGTTGATGAAAGACTCTCTCGATGAACTCCGCCGCAAGGCTCTCGCGGACTCAGCAGACCACAGAACCCCAGTTGAGCGCCGGGCGCTTGTCCGAATGCGGAGTCGTGCTGTTCGCTTCTACGTTTTGCAACGAGCAAATGGGAAATGCGAGGGATGCGGCGCCACCGCTCCGTTCACAACCATGGACGGGAGACCTTACCTTGAGCCACATCATATTCGGCGCCTGACGGACGGCGGCCCGGACGATCCGAGATGGGTGGCGGGCATCTGTCCAAACTGTCACCGCCGGGCGCACTATTCCCGCGACGCAGCTGAGTACAACACGAAGCTCGCCGAAGTTGTTAAAGAATTGGAGAAGGACTCCCACTGACGTTTTCAGCCGTCCACCGCACGCATGAAATTCACGAGCGTGTTCCGCCGAACCGGTTCACCGTCAAGAATTGCGTACACGGTCGTCTGACTTAAATCAGCTTTGCGCATTAAGTGTCGTACGCCCAATTCTCTCCATCGTTTTCGGTCAGACCCGCTAGCGATCACCATTTTCGATTCGTTGCCATATTCCTTGAGTTTGAAATCCAGAATGCTGGGGTCCCCTCCTTGCTCCCAGCTGCGGTCTGTTTCCTTTCCTATCGAAGTTATTTTATGTGCGACGATTGTTTCCCGACGAAGCAATCCTTGGGTACTGCCAATGCAGGCGCTGCCATCGGGAGCCAACGATTTAGCCTCGGGATGCTGTGGATACTGCCTCAAGATAATTCGGAATGATTCTGGTACAACCGTGTCTCGCCTACCGTTGGGACGCATAGCAATTCGATAGATCTTTTCATCTTTCAGATTGATACCCCCGAGTGTCTTCCACTTGCTGCGGTCCGATTCAAATGGAACGATGAAATTGAAATCAGACTTTTCAATTCCAGGCGGATACCCGCCAACTTCAGAAATCATTGGAAAGAGAAAAAAGTTGAACGGAGCTAGCCATTCTGGACGGTTGTGGCGCATCACGTTTGGTGAGGTCATTGTCATTCGCATCATCGCTGGAAGGCCGAGCCAGGTCGGCGTTTTTGCTTTCAGCTTGAATTCTCTGCGAATCAGCCAATCCCAAGCTTCGACGACCCACTGTGGCACGTCCTCGCTTGATTCGTGTTCGCTTTTCTCATCGGGCTGGATTTTCTTCGGTGCAAACAAGAAACCAAGTCCATGACCACTTGCTTTGACAACTGAAATGTTCCCTTTTGTCTGGGTATAGAGCGCGTACCGTTTCGCGGCAATCGCGTACCCCATAAGTCGACGCAGAGGTTTTTTCGTGTCTCCGTCCACCTGGTTAACATCCTCAATCTTCAAAATCTCTCTAACGAGTTTCGGATTGTACGGATTTAGGCGGTTGAATTTGTTGGCGATAGCCTTTACTTGCTTGAACGACAAAGCCCGGACCACATCTCTTCCTTCGATCCTGCGACTCCCGCCGACACAAGGAACCAGCTCGCCTTTTTCCGAGGCAACAATGCACATCGAATCCGTGTCGCAGAAAAGGTAGCTACCACGGGCGTCGTGAATGCACTGTTCGAGCATGGCCAGAAGCAACCGCCCACCGGACGTGATGAGCGAAGCTATCGGAGGAAAATACCAAGGACCAGTTTTCTCAATGTAGCGTGAGGGATGCGATAGAGTTCTTTCACCGGCATAGACCCTGACTTTCTTGGGCGTCTGCAAAGTATCGGGATCGACTTGCACGAAGAGTCCGTAACTTCCCGAGTTTCCGACAACCTTCATGAAATCGGACATCGGCCTGTCGATACGCTTTAACCGATTGCGCTCTTCGACCACGCGAACGAAGAAATCATCTTTTCTAGGATCAATGGCCACGGTCCCTGCCAACGTGGTCCCGCGTATTTCCTTCTGTTCACCCGAAACCTGTATTCGGATTGCCTTGATGACGCGCGGCAGCCGTCCGGTGAGAAGTTTTGAAGCGACGAGGTCAGGGCCTGCATACCAGATTGCTTTGGTGGAGTTGAGGTAGTTGAGTCCGATATTTTTCGTTCGACCGTTGTAAACGGTGCGCACAGGTAGTATGTCGTTGGTTGGTTTGACCAACGCGAAGAACGACAGGCGCTTCCAAAATGTCGGATCGAATGTGTCTCGTAGTTTCACCTTAGAAAGTAGCTTCCGTACCTCGCCCGCGCAGGATTTGAACTTGATGTTGCTAGCTTTTAGCACGCTCCAATTCCCGAGGAGGGCGTTGACCGTCGGATACTGGCTCGTGAAATCAGTAAGGATTACGGGTACTGGCGTTTTTCTAATCCTGCATTCAGCTCTGCCGCCGTAGTAGGCCTGCATCGCTATTCCGTGAATCTTGTTCGCAACTTTGAAGTGTTTTTTCGGATGCGCGATGTTCATGTCATCCAAATAGGCTTTTGCAATCGACGCCGGGGAGTAAGTCTTGTCGGGCCAGAGGTCAAAGGGATGACCGTCAAATTCCATTCTCACCGCATTTAGCAACCTGCCTGTTGCCGCTACATCTTCTCGACAGTATGAAATCTCTTCGGGTGAGACTTTCCCGGTGGGTGAGTAGTCTAACTTTCCGCTGACGTTGAAGGCTTCGCAAGCAGTCGACAAACTATAAGCTTCGTTACGCAGGGCAAACGTCAGCGTCCGTAAATCAAGAAATCTTGGCTCGTTGCGCCATTCCTTGGGGCGCCATTTACTGCTGAGCTTGAAGAACGCCATTTTGCTATTTATGGATGTAATGACAATTCGCGGGCGTTCAATGTTGGTTTCAGTCTTGCCGGTTTTACGGCTCTTTCGGGTTGAAAGAACGAGCGACCAACCGCTCTTCTTCGCGTTTTTAAACTTGACCGCCAGACGAGATAGGTCGAAAGGGAGGTTGAACCCTACGATCAGGTCACCTCTTCGCACAGCTCCCCAGAAATACTGGCGGAGAAAGAAATCGCGAGACATCACTTTCAACTTCAATTGAGGCGGAACGGTTTCAGTCTCGGGAACGTTCAGCGGATTATCGACGTAGCGTTGCAGCACTCGCCGGTTCTTGCGACCGAGCTTATCGGCATAAAACAGCCCTTCTTCGACGCAGGAGTATTTATTGAGTTCTAGTTCGTATCGACGGAAACACCCGAAAGTGAGCTTTTGCGTGGGGTCGATCTTCGTTTCCGTGTCAAAAATTAGTATGGAGTTCGGCCACTTCGAGGCATTTGACGGAGTCCAAGGATCTTTGGAAGGATGTGGGGCGTGGGCGCGCACGAAAATCTTCTGACGTTCCTGCACGCCCTTCGCCTCCGCTCAGTTGTTAGGTTTTCCGTCGTCTAGCTTTGTGCAGCGCGTCCTGGACCATGCACATAAAAATACTGATGGCCTTCGTTGCGCGAATCAATCGCTCAACGGGATCGGCTGTGTATTCAAGGTTAACACCGGCGATTTTGAGGAGCCGATGGAGTTGATCGTGGTGGACGCGACACAACGGTGCAGTAACCCAAACCAAGTGTCTACGCCCGCCAATATGGTGTTTTTGGCCTCGGTCGCCGCAAATGACGCATTTCGCCTTGAGACTTCGGCGTGCGACCTTCACGAATCACCGTCGATTGTGTAGTACAACTCGTCGAAGTCGAGTTGCCCCGCCTCTTCCAATCGGATGAGCACGTCCGGATCGGTGATGAGCATGTGTCCGGCGACGGTCTGGCCTTTGAAGGTCAACAACTCCTGCTCAGCACCATCCTCCGCTCCACGCCATCTCCTCAATGCAATGTCATACCGTGAGAGACGAACCCTCTCTACCGAACTTTTAACCACGGTAAAAATAGGACCCTGTTCCGTTAGGATCGTCATCTTCGCTGGTATTCGGTCAGTCTTGGTCGCCTTCCATGGCTTGTTTGGGCCACTGCGATAAAGGGCATTGCCCACGTAGCGCAGTACAGTTTTTTGCTTAATGTGTTCGCGCTTAGCGGCTTTGTTGAAAGACTCACCTCGACGTACTTCCGCGAGTACCGCGAGAGACTTCCGGTGAGCTATCGATTGTTGTCTAGTTCTTGGAACGAGGAAGCGACGCAGCCGTATGGAACGCTGACGTTGACGTCGCCGTTTAGGAACTCGCTTACGGCTCGAGCGTGCCGCCGATTTTTTCTGCTTTCGCGAGTTTCGTTTTTGTTTGGGTTTGCGAGATTTGCGTTTCATCGGCCCACCTTCTTCTGGTGAACCGAATGAGCTTCCACCGTGGAATGATCTTTCTTGGTGAACCGCTTAAGCTCCGAGCACGGCACAAGGCGACGGCGACCAACACGAATTGAATTCAATTCGCGTGACGCAATTAGCTTTGCCGTAGTTCGGAGTGATAACCCGGTGAGATTGGAAACTTCCCGGAGACTAAACAGAAGTTTACTGCCGAGCAAACTATTGTTCTGCATAAAGACACCTTTAGTAGTGTCATCTGCAGGAGTTCGTTTGCTCAGCCTGAGCCCAGATCCCTTTCACGTCCGCCCCTCGCCGACTTTTTGCGTTCCCTGCCCGATGCTGTGACAGGGCATATATCGGTTTCGATGATCCGGTGCTACTTCCTACCGGCATCGTGAGGTTTGGCCTATTTGGGACTGTACCCTTCGGGCGACGATGTTGCTGTCGCCGTAGGCATATCTACTAGTTCCCACTGCTGCCGAAAGTATCATCAAGCTTTCAGGTGCTGTCAAGAGATGGATGATGCTTTCCAGTGCAGGTTTTTCGTCGAATCCTCCATCCCAGTTCTGATAAAATGCACAGTAAGTCCCCTATTGTCATAAGAATAGACTAGTGTGTCGAGGTGCCTTCATGAACGTCAACCACTCCTCTTTTGTCGAGATTATACAGCCAGAAAACGGGGTAGTTACTCTCTTTGGCTACAACTCATCTGCTTCGGTTGATCGTGGTCACTTGGTTCTAAACGATGGTGTTGGCATGAATCGTCGGCAAGGACGGTTTGCCCGTGTCCGTCATGCATTGAAAAGACTGGTAGTGATCGGTTCAACGGGAATGGTCACGTTTGAAGCGTTGCGCTGGTTATCAGATCAGGATGCTGCGTTTGTCATGCTCGACCGCGACGGCTCTGTGCTGGCAGTATCGGGTCCGGTAGGTTCATCCGATGCGCGGTTGCGACGCGCACAGTCGCTCGCACATCACTCAGGTGTTGCTGTACGCATTGCGAGCCAGCTTATTTCCCAGAAGCTTGAAGGGCAAGAACGGATTGCCCATGATGTTCTGCAGAACTTGGCTATTGCCCGAACGATTGCTACTTTCCGAGCTTCACTTGAATCTGCCGGTTCGATTCAGGAAACTCGGCAGCTCGAATCGCAGGCTGCTCAAGCTTATTGGTCTGCATGGCGTGATCTACCCCTCAATTTTCCTACAACTGACCTAAATCGAGTTCCGCAGCATTGGAAAACATTTGGCACACGTAAGTCACCCATAACCGGATCACCGCGGCTTGCTGTGAATCCAGCGAGCGCGATGTTGAATTACATGTATGCGCTGCTCGAATCAGAAGCGAGGCTCGCTGCCGCTTCGCTTGGGCTTGATCCTGGCATCGGTTTCTTGCATGTCGATACAGATGCTAGGGACAGTCTGGCTTGCGATTTGATGGAACCTGGCCGACCACAAGTAGACGCATTCCTGCTGGATTGGATCACAAAACAGCCGCTAAGGCGCGAATGGTTCTTTGAACAGCGCGATGGATCATGCAGACTGATGGCGTCTTTCGCAGTCAAACTTTCGCAGAGTGTTCCAACATGGCGTCAGTTCTTAGCGCCAATTGCCGAGTGGGTTTCAAAGGTGCTCTGGTCGACTGTTCGGCACAATGGTCGACGCACACCGGCGCCGACTCATTTGACCCAGAGTAACCGACGCGGTGCTAAAGGGCTTCCACATTTGCGTTTGATCAGCCCCCCGCAACCACCGCGTTTGTGTAAAACATGCGGGGTTAAGGTTACGGAAGGCTATGAACGCTGTGCTTCCTGCAAAATTGGAGCTTGCACAGAGGCACTTGTCAAAGCAGCTGAAAAAGGGCGGTTAGTTTCACACAGCTCTGAAGCGGAGGTGAAGCGAGGGGAGAGTCGACGAAAACACGCCGCATCACTGCGGGCTTGGCAGCCGTCAGATCAGCCAGCATGGTTGAACGAGAAGGCCTACTTGGAAAAGATTCAACCCAAGCTCCTAGGAGTAACAGTTCCAGATATAAGAAAGGCGCTCGGCGTCTCTAAATCCTACGCGACGAACATCCGGTCTGGAAAGCGACTGCCTCATGCGCGACATTGGCGAACACTGGCGCGGGTCGTCGGAGTCACCTCGGCTGGCGTGGTGTAGGAAATAGGGTCTACTTTCCCCCTGCACTGTATAACCGGCTCCATCTCCAAAGCCGATACAGCAGGTGCAACCCGGCTCCGCCGACTGACCAGCAAGCTGTCACCACAGAAGCGGCTGCCAGTAAGCTCCAGTAGAAGAGAACCGAGGACGAGTCGTGAAGACTTCTGATTTCGCGTAGCCCAAAATACAATTGAAAGCCAAACAGTCGAATACCGAGGTATTGAAAAAAAGCTATTCCAGTCACCGTTGCCAATGTGTGCGTCGCTGCCCACTTGATGAATAGGCGTGGCCAGAACATGAGCGATTCGAGTGCGATCTGGCCCTCACGGTACCTTCGAGCCAGGTTTATGCCCCTTCTGATTGGAAGCCAAAGGGGGAGTTGTGTGAGTCGGGACCACAAGGCCTTCAAGCCGCTTTTCAGCTTCTTCCAATTTAGTGATTCTCTCACTTGTTCGACCCAGTGCATCCTTCCCATCCGTCACTTGCTTAGTTAAGTCTGCATTTTGTTTGGCTAAATCCGCATTCTGTTTGGCTAAGTCCGTGTTCTGACGATACAGATTAGCACCGAACGCGAGTAGTGAAAGTGTAAGTCCGAAAAAAGCAACAAGCGACCCCACACCGAGCCTTCTCCAGGTTTGAACTTCCTCTCGCATCTCGATTAGCGAACTTATAATGGCATGTGACTTCCGGTTCTGAAGTCGTTTGAGCGCCGGCAGTTTATAAAACGAGTAGACCTCATTGCCAAAAGGTTCCTGACGCTTATCAACTGCTTTCTGAATTAGCGCCTTCATCTCGGCCTCAGGGTGTTTGTCATCTATCAATGCCGTCGTTTTTTCAAAATCTATAGTGGCAAAGTCTTGTCCCCGTCGAATCGTGATGTCGGAATTTGTCAGATTATATAAAGGGCAAGACAGATATCCGGCGAAACCTGGGTCGACTTGCGGACCAGTCCCCAAGAGGATTCCGTCGTAGACCCAGTTCACCCTAAGGTTGAATCGGGCAATGACGTAGTACGGTAAACTGAGTTTTTCTTTTGTGCTGACGAACACAATTGAGTTCTTTTTGAATACGATCGTGTCCTCTTCGTCGGACAAAGACCGTTTGTTTCCTTCGCTGTCTATGTAATCGTCTCCGATTTTAAGAGTGTATGACGCTGGCCTCAGATTTTCTGGTTGGTAGCCCTCTTCGATGAGAAGTTTCTGTTCACAGAGCTCGTGAATTCGATTCGAGAGAAGGATTCCCTGATCCTTAGCGTGGGGATCTTCATATCTCCATTTCTCACTCAATACGGGATCATACTTAGGATATTCGTACATCGACTATTCTCCCGACGACTAACGAAGACTGGCGGCCACAACAAATTTGTCTTGCGAACGCGATTGATTCGACGCTTGGTGTGGGATGACCTCCGTCAGCGAAGGGCCCATTCCCAAAAAGCTGCACGGAACCCCGCACTCTTGGTGCAATTGACTCACAAATGATTTAGCTGTCGGGGTGAGATCGTCCCAATTACGGGCACCTCTGTTTGAAGCTTCTAAATAGTCCAATCCGTTTACAGCCAACCGGGTTGGTCGGTTTGTTTGCACGCATCGCCTCGCTAGGTCCCAGTCAAACCTGCCGATGCGGCGAACCTTGTGGGTGACGCTCGTTCGCTCTTCGATCGGAAATGGGTATCCGCTCTCCCTCTGAAGCTGTGCCCAAGTAATTTCGTCTTTCATTGGGCCCGCTTGTTGTCCCGCGACACGAATGGGGAAAGTCCGAAATACGACCACGATTTCGGTCACAAGGCGTGGGCTTACGCCAACTTCACTGAGGAAACCTGCAGCCGTAGTGTCTCTGGAGGTAGTTTTAGGATAGTGGTCGGAGTGGTATAGGGAGAGGCCAAAACCCTGTGTTCCTTCAATAAGGACTTTCCGATCGTGATCTAGCGCCGTGTTCACCTCGTCGCTTACATCCGTCAAATACCGCCTGAGCCATTGATGTTCGCCACCTTCATCTCGTGCTAGTTTTGCATCTTCACTGCGCAAGACGCGCCGAGCATGGGCTGCGCCTACCCCACAAAGAGTCGAACTGAGTCTTTCTCTTAATAGTAATTTCTGCTCCTGATCCCGATCTCCTTCCTGAATGATGAAGCACTTGCGGTCAATTCCCACCCGTTCGGGTGTAAGTCCAAGCGATTCGATTTCGTGCTTTACGATTTCAAGGTCAATCAGAGCACCAGCAGGAATGAGCAATCGTGTTCTTGGGTTGATGAAACCGGTGGGAAGCTGACGAAGGACTACAGTTGCCCCATTTTCGTCTACGAACGAATGTCCGGAATTCGGTCCACCGCAACGGACGCAAATATCAATGTTTTCCTGTTTGGTGATAAACGCGGAGACCTTTCCTTTACCTTCCGAACCATATTGACCACCTACGACAATCCACAGACTCATGTGAACTACCCCTCTTTCCGGAAGCGGGAAATTGTTTCATCCACGATGGTGTAAAGATGCTCCAATGAACCATCGTTCTCAATCACGAGAGCAGCGTTGATCCGAAGCGAATCAATCCGCTGTTCAACTGGATGAGAATCAGCTGCTTCAAACGAGGCAAAGTCAGCATACTTACCCTTGGCGTTTAGCCGTTCAAATCGCAACTGGGGAGAGCTATCTACAAAGAGAAGATAGAACGAGGAGGAGTATGAGTCTCGGAGAGTATCGTAATCGAGAGAGTGACGCAGTCCATCGATGGCAACGTCTCGCTCAGACACGATTTGCGAGACCAAACGTCGATTGAGTTCGGCTTGCATTCCGGAGGCCATAACCTCCCATCCTACCTGTTGAAGATGCGCCTTACTCTCGGCGTCCTGCGCCAGCCAATCTGCAAGTACTGCGCTGTACCGTAAATACTGGAATCCATGCCTTGATTCCAAATGTTTGCCAATGCTGGTCTTGCCAGAACCGATCCTGCCGGTAATCCCGACGACGAGCCGCCTACCCGGCGGCCGCTCTGAGTGGCTGGCCATGAACGGGAGATTTTATCCTAGTGGGGCGGTCTGGTACATCGTCGAGTCCGGAGGCGGACAGAATCTGTGCCAGCTTCCTATAGTTGAATTTTGGCGATCTCGGAACGATAAGGTAATCCTCTGCCGTGGTACCGAGAGCGATATATTCATCGGCGAGATAGAACAATCCAACCAGGGCAGAAGTAATTGCGTCGATTTCATCATGTGTGACATCGGCAGTCACAAAATCCCCGGCGATACCTGCTCGGGAAAGGCCGCGTTTGAGTTCTTCCAGACTTGCCTTCTTGCGGGGAATGCCCAGAATGTCCTGTGCCGCCCCCGGATAGCTCTCTATCACCCTGCAACCGGCTTTGCGAAGTTCATCGGCGAGATGTATGCCGCGACGAGTGAGCATCTGCATACTCGGCAGCAAGCACCAAAAAACAGAAATTCCCATTCTCTTAAGAGCTAGCTCGCATTTGCGATAAATCGGGACGCCCGGCGTGCCGTACCCCTCAGGCAGTGACAGGGGAGAATCAATCGAGACAAGGTCTGGTTTGACCGCAAGGGTTTCCGCGATGAGCTCTTCATCCGTGCGAATGCTCTTTGTCGTTGCTGAGGCACCATCCATCAATGCCCATCCGGTAGCTCTCTTCTCACTTCCCGTGAGATCAATCCCAACGATTCGCGGACTGTGCCCATCGATGGAAGACTGCTGAAGCAGCCGGGAAACAATATCTGTTGCATCCGATTGAGAAGAAACCCGCCTTAGTACCGCTCGCTTGTTGGACTTCGGAAGCGGAGCAAGACCTGTGAAGATGGAAGCCATTGAACTTTTCAAAGAAGAAACGGTGTTCTTCGTCAATCGGTCATAGGCAATCTCCATGATCGCCTTCAGGTGGACGACATCTTCAGTGTTGTATCGGATCAGCTGCTCCAACGCAGTTTTGTCTCCACGCAGATGCTTTGCCCAAAGAACAGTAGCATCAAAACCAGTTAAATCTTCGATTGTCTCATCACGTTTGAGTCCAAATTTCTCTTCAATCGATTTCAGACCGCCCTTCATACCGAGGCGGCGAGTAACCCAGCGAAGATCTATGTGGATGGGTGGAAGAACCAAGTCTGGGAAGGCGAGCTTTAGGAACCGTAGGTCGAAGCCAGATCCATTGAAGGTGACGACGACCGAATAGTCCTTCAGCTGTGCGGGCAACTCGTTGAGATTCTCGCCTTCGACAAAAACCTTATATCGGCGGCCATCATACAATCCAACCATCGTGACGCTGTCAAAAACGGAAGATAACCCCGTGGTCTCAATGTCCAGATAAACGCATTCATCAGCAAACTCAGGATAAATACGCCACGCTTCGCCTAGTGTTGAGAGCCGCTCGAAGAACGCCGCATCCTTCCGGCGAACGGCCTCGCGGGAACGAGGAATGTATTCGTCTAGCTTCTGATGAAGGCGAGCGCCTACTGCGCCGAAACGCTTTTCGAAACGATCCGCATCATCCCAGCAGCGAATCCCGTGCTTCCAGAGCTCCCGCTCTGTTTCCTTGCCTATCCCCGGAATGTGAATGAAGGTCTGTTGCAGCATAGGATTCAAACACTGAGATGCTTGTGGTCTCTCGGCATTCGCCCCTACATATTGTATGGGAATTGACGGTAGCCTTCAATCTAGAATATGCAGTATTGCCTTATATTTCCACAGTTTATTAGAAACAAATGATGGTAACAGACGGTAGCATGAATAACGAGAATGCGTCATCGAAGGTCAATTTCGATCGTGAAAGAGTTCGCCTGCCCATTCATGTTGTTGAAAATGCTAAGCATCCGAGCTTTGCGGAAAAGGAGGCACTCAAGTGTTGGCTACTCGTTGTGACACCGGGAAGATACCGTCTCGTGGGGCAACCCTCGGAACCGCCGACGGGTAACCTCGCTAAAATTCTCCAGGAAATTCAGGAGGCAGAAGAATTTGGCGATGTGCTCGACCGCACTGATGACAACCCACGAGATGCAATCGGAGAAAGATTGATTCCTTGCACCGTCTCATTCACCCAACGAATAGGGTGGCGCGTCAACTTCCCCAGGGCAGCGAAGGACCTCATTCCTCAAAAGGAAGAGCGCGATTTTGTGTATGTACGACTTGTTGCGGGCTACATAGAGATATGGTTTCCCGAAACTCTCCGACGCGCCATATCTTCGCCGCTTTCCGAAATACTCTAATAATGGTTCGTTGTCTACCGATAGCCTGAAAAAAGCCAGATGATCCCATCCAAGTTGTCACAGCGCCAGATATCGTCCCGGTCACCGCAGGGTATAATATGAAATTTGAGATGCCCCGCAAGCCAAAGATGACAGTGACAAGTCGCTTCGTTGACGAGCAACCGCCCCTCGCTTCAAGGAACGTCCCATCTCCATTTCCCAACCCGCCACCGAACCGCAGTCCCATCGGGAGGCTCTGGTTTCGCGGCCCTTCCCCGAAACTGGACTGGAGCGCTGCAGAGCTGGCCCACGCAATAGGTGTTGCATCACTACGAGACGCCGTCGTGTTCTTGGACACGAACATTTTCACTACAGACTACCTAGACAAATCTGTATGGGATGCCCTATTTACAAGGCGACTGTTCATCACACCTAACGTATTTAAGGAATTGTTGCCTTGGCTTAAGAACCCATTTCGTAACAAGGCCGTCCGAGATCGAGTTTTAGCGGCTCTAAAGAACCAAGTGAATGCAGCGTGTAGCTCGCAAGAATCCGCGCCATTTCAACAGCTCCCGTCCAGCGATATTCCCAAAATTGAGGTACTGTTCCTCAATGAGGATTTTACGAACCACGGATACGACTACTACCTTAGACTCTTAGCACTCCGGAAAGCGATGGGGCAGGCAGCCGCCAATATTTTGACCAGGCAACTCGGACAGAGTCCGACGAACGATCAATTCTTGGCTGAGATTCAAAGCAACCTTGGTCGGCGCGGGTTTCTGATCGCCAAGAAAGGCCTAGAAGCCGCAAATTCCCCCAATAAGCTTACCGACGAGCATCTCGTTGTTATGGCCGTGTTGACGGCCATAATGCGGGGCACGGAAGTGTTCATTGTGACGCGGGACCCAGACGTGCTTGAGCAATATTACAAGCTTCTCTGCCTCATGAAGGAGCATTACCGCGCAATGCTTGTAGCTGAGAGGTATGCCGCGAGTCCTGAGTCGATGCCATTTAGAGAGGTACCCATCGAGAGCGATGGCGTGCAGCCCCCAAGGTTTTCCGGTAGTTCCATTCTCGAATTAGAGACGACGGACGTCGAGTTCAACCCGCTGCCTGCAAAGTTTCATTTCGTAAATATCTATTGTCTTCTGCTTGGCGGAGGACCTTCGGAGATGAAGGTCACGTCTTGTTGCTTTTGCGCCGAAACCGAGATGGCACAAATGCTGAGGGTGAAGACTATTACGGGAGGACTCAGCACGGACAAATTTGACGGCCGCAACTGCACGATCCACACCGTCCCTTTTACACCGGAGACCTCTAAGGTCATCGTGTCGATAGGAAAAGACACGATGCTTCCGCCTGGCAAGTCAGACGGTTTTCGTATGGACGATCTCCTGAACACTCTCTACGAAAACGAGAAGCGCACGCTTCTTTCTATACGATGAAATTACTCCAGAATCTCCATTGATGAACGCTAAAAGCTAGTGGAACGATCACTATCCCAATCCAGGCCAGGGGTGTATCACTTTTCCCCGCCCTATAAGCTACCCCGGCGTTTTCTTGACCCTGTGCGCGGGCGGCAAGTACACTAGTAAATTCCGGATGCTGCCCCTACTGTGGCAGCCGGGCTTGACGGAGAAGACCCAAAGCCAACGCGGATTTTCGTCTAAACCGGCGGTAAAAAGCCGGTCGAGCGTTGGAGCATGAGGGTTTTCCGGGCCGGATAAAGATTCGACGAAGAAACAAGGGGGAATGCTTTGCCAAAGCGTACATATCAACCGCGGAAACGCCGCCGCGCCAAGACACACGGGTTTCGCGTGCGCATGAAGACCAAAGGTGGCCGTAAAGTGCTGGCGGCGCGCCGCAAGAAGGGCCGTCATCGCCTCACGCCAGAGTAATGGCGAAGGCTCCGCGACGGGCCAGAAGTTCGCTCGCGAAGCCAAGCTGGTGCGGAAAAGCGAGTTTGATCTGGTGTACCGCGCCGGCAAGCGCCGCTCGAGTTCCCACTTCACTGTATTCGTTCGCGCCAGTGGACAGCCAATCAGCCGGTTCGGGTTCAGCATCAAGAAGGCTTTGGGCGGCGCGGTGGTGCGCAACCGCATGCGGCGGCGGCTACGGGAAATCGTCCGCTGCCACCGGCAGGAGATAAGCTCGGGATGGGACATCGTCATTCATCCGAAGCAGAGTGTGGCCACGGCGCCGCTCCCGGCGCTGACGGCGGATTTTCTGCGCCTGTTGAAGGGGCTGTGAATTATCGCTCAGCTCTGGACCGGGTCGGGCCCTTCGGTCAGACTCAGGGCAGCGAAGCCCCTCCCCCAGAATCGCCTGGCCCGGTTGGTGGAAGCAGTTTTGGCGTTCGAGCGGCGCTGTTTGCGCTGAGTTTCTACAAAGCATACCTTTCGGTTCTTTTTGCGGGCACTTGCCGGTACGAGCCGACCTGCTCGCGCTATGCGTACGAAGCGATCGAACGATTTGGAGTGCTGCGCGGCAGTTGGTTGGGATTCAAGCGGCTGCTCGGGTGCCATCCGCTGTCAGGAAGATTCGGATACGACCCGGTTCCGGAGAAATGGGAAGAGATGCGAGCGAATTCTGACGTAATGGATAAGACGCGCGAGGTGCGATCGTGAGCACCCCGCCGATGAATCAGTTGCCGCCTTTGGGGAAGTCGAAAGACAAGTTCACGCCGGAGTTGCGCATTCTGGTGGCTTCGCTCTTATCCATGGCGGTGATTTTGCTCTGGGCAAAGTTTTTTGGGCCGAAGCCGCCGGCGAATCCGCCAGCGGAGAATCGGCCTGCGCAAGTTTCGACGGCGACTCCAGGAAGCGCCGCGCCCCCGACGACTCCGAGTGCGGCGGCAGTTCCAGCAAAGATTTCAGCGGCAACGACGCCGGCTGCGCCGCCGACGGCCGACTCAGAAGAGCGCACCATTGTGGTCGAAAACGCGCTCTATCGCGTGGAGTTTTCCAATCGCGGCGCGGTGGTAAAAAGCTGGCAATTGAAGAATTACAAGGACGATTCGAAACCGCAGAAAATGCTGGACCTGGTGCACCCGCAAGCCGCGGCGGAGACCGGAGGCTGGCCCTTCGCGCTGGTTTTCGATGATCCCCAGCTGGGAACCCTGGCCAATACCGGACTGTATAAAATTTCGACCGATGCCAATTCCCTGGAAGCCCCGGCAGACCTGACCTTCACGTGGAGCGACGGCCACCTGCAGGTCAGCAAGAAATTTCATTTCGATCATTCCTACACCGTAAACGTCGAAACTACGGTGACCAACAACGGTCAGCACGTATTGGCCGGGTTGGCGTGGCTCGGCGGCTTTGGCGATCTGACGGTGACCAATCCCATCCCGGTCGAAACGGTTTTCATTTTCTACAGTGAAAGCGGAAAGCTCGCGAGCCTTCCGCACAAGAAGCTCGAAGGCCCGGAGAAATGGGGCAATGTTTGGCAAGGCGGCAAGGAGTTCACGGGCATTGAAGACCGCTATTTTACCGCCGCCTTCCTACCTCCGCTGACCAACCCGGTGCCGCTCGAGACCCGCTATTGGAAGGTGTTCCACAGCATCAAGGTGGACGGGAAAGACCAGTCCGAACCTGTTCCGGAGATTGCAACGGCAACCTCTGCCGAGAACATGGTCCTGCGCGTGTTCGTCGGCCCCAAGGATTACGACGATTTGAAAGCCATGCACCCGCCGCTGCATTCACTCGTGCAATTCGGCTATCTGGAGTTCATTGCCGACCCGTTGTTCCACGGGTTGAAATGGCTGCACAAATACATTCCAAACTATGGCTGGGCGATCGTGGTGCTCACCCTGATCATCAATATGGTGCTTTTTCCGCTGCGCATCTCCAGCTACAAGACCACGCTGAAAATGCAGCGCGTTGCGCCGGAGATCAAGCAGATCCAGGAGCGCTATAAGAAGTACAAGATGAACGACCCGCGCAAGGCCGAGATGAACAAGGAAGTGATGGCCATCTATTCACGCGAGGGAATCAACCCGGTCGGCGGCTGCTTCCAGATGTTCTTGCAGATGCCGATCTGGTTCGGTTTGAACCGGGCGTTGAGTTACGCGATTGAGCTTCGGCATACGCAATGGCTCTGGATCACCGATCTGGCCTCCAAGGATCCCTATTACGTTCTTCCGGTGCTGGTGGGCATCACGATGTACCTGGTGTCGAAGATGACTCCGATGACCACCACCGATCCGCAGCAGGCCCAGATGATGAAAATCATGCCGCTTACATTTTCCGTGATGTTTGTAGTTTTTCCGTTTTCGAGCGGCCTGGCGTTGTATATTTTGACCAGCAGCCTGGTGGGTATCTTGCAGCAGTTGTACCTGAACCGGTCGCATCCTCTTCCCGCCCCAGCCAAGCCAACGCGCGCCAAGAACTGAGGCCAGCTCGTTAGCCGCGAGGAGTAGTTCCGGTCTGACGAGTGAGTTGAGCCAATTATGACAAAAGAGCTGGTTCACGAAGGGAAACTCGACCGCGCCGCCACTGCCGACGCCCTGCGGGAGTTTCTTGAAAACATGCTGCGTCTGGGCGGCCTGGAGTTGAAGGCAACGGTGCGTGCGGCGGAGCCATCTGCCGGTGCTAGGGAGGGCGAAGCGGAAGTGTTCGCCGACCTCGACGGCAAGGACAAAGAAATCCTACTGGCTCGCGGTGCGGAAGTGCTGAAGGCGCTCGAACATCTGGCCTTTCGTGCCCTGAGGCTGGAGCCCGCGTTTCACGAGAAGATCCATCTGGATTCTGCCGGGTACCGGGCGCTGCGATTTGAAGAGTTGCGGATGACCGCGCGGGTGGCTGCCGAGCGTGTGCAGTCTTCGCGGCAGGCGTTTCAGTTGAATCCCATGTCGTCGCGCGAACGGCGCATCGTGCACCTGGCGCTCAAGGATGTCCCCGGCGTCAGAACCGAAAGTATCGGTACGGGAGAAGAACGCCAGGTAGTGATTCACCCAGCGAAGCAATAAGCACAAATCTGTTTTGCGTGCGGGATTGATCTGTCCCGGGTCTTGGCGCTCTAGAAGCGGGAGCTTCGCGCTCGCACTCCCGAGAAGACCTGCCTAATTCTTAACCCAACCTTCTGAGAGAACTTCACCGCCTGCGGAGAGACGCACGCGATATTCAAACGATGGCGGCCGGTCGCGGCGGATCCGGGGAAAGCGCACATCAAGAAATTCGACAACTGCCTCGGCACCCTCCTTGTGAAAACGCGTGACCGGAAAGCGCGCAAACCAGAAGAATTTCTGGATCTCGGGCAAGGCTCGTGCCTTTTCAATGAAGGGGTTCGTCGGGGCGTCCGGGTAATAAGTATGCACGATGGCCGAACTCGAAGCGGGGTCGCCGACTGGCGCGGAGTTGGAAAAAAACGCATCGCTCAGGTCCATCTGAACTTCATAGACGCCGCGGGGCGAACGGATGAGGCCGTCCCAGTGCCAAATCGATGGCGGGAGCGGAAGTGCGGCGATCGATTGCACTGCAATATTTTCCGTTGCTGCAATTTTTTGTATGCGGTCGAGCGCCTGATGATGAGCGTAAGCCGCGGCTAGGAGATAGCCCGTGGCCAAGCCGAACCCGGCTCGATTCCACGTCACATATTGCAAGCGGTGTCCCCATCCCCGTGCGGCTGGTAGCAGGAACAGGGCTAGAGAGAGCACCGTCAGGAGCACAACAGCGTTGTTACTCACTGGCGCTCCCACATTTTCACCGATGCGGGAAATGACGAACGGCGCGGGTGTGAAGACGAGCCACATGATCAGGGCGCGGCGGCGGCTGCGCTCGGGATCCTCGTAGGCCCAGGCGAGCAGCTGCGGGACGAGCAGAATTGCCGTGAAGCCGAAATCAAGAATGAAAAGGACATCCCAGGCCGGGCGTGCCCAGTTGTATGGAGACCAGATCATGGTGCCGAAGGTGGTGACCAGATCGAGAAAAATGTGGCTGAGAATGCCCACTGCCCAGAGGCCGCAAAGTGCGGGGTAGGAAGGCGAGTCCCACTTGCGCCAACGGCAAATGGCGAGCGTGATGGCGGCGAGCAACACCGCCCAGACCGGCAGGCAGACGAGCGAATGAGTGATGCTGCGATGCCAGGTGATGATCAGCAGCGGATTGCTGGAAATGAAATCACGGAGGACGTCCGAGTCCGGGAAAATGGCTCCGAGCGTGAGCGACCAGGTGATGATGAGGCGCTTGTTTACGGGCTCCGGAGGAAACAGGTCCGCTCCGTTCAGTCCTGCTTTTGCAAGGAGTGCGCCGGCGATGCCGTGGGTGATGGTATCCATGAATAAGGGATCGCTCTCTCTCTGGGGGGTCAGGTGACGGAGAGCAGCGTTCGGCCCCTTGGCAATACCCGGCCAATTTTGGCCGCCGCAATCTGGTGCGTTTTCAGAATTTCTACCGCGGTGTCGGCCACGTCAGCTGAAATTGCGATCAGCAGTCCGCCGGAGGTCTGCGGATCGAACAGCAGAGCGCGATTCTCTTCGGGAACGCCCGCCGCGAATGTGACACAATCGCGGAGGAAATCGAGATTGTTGTTCAGGCCGCCGGCGATCATTCCCTGGCGGGCCGCGTCGAAGGCGCCCGGAAGCACAGGAACGGCCTTGTGCTCGATCTCGATCGTAACGGCAGGAATTCCCTTCTCCGGATCGCCGAGCGCTATTTCGCGGGCATGACCGAGAACGCCAAATCCGGTGACGTCGGTGACCGCGTGAATTGCCCGGGCATTCGATTTTCCGGCGAGTTCATGGAGTGCTTCGGCGGCGGCGCGATTCAATCGGGACATGGACCCAATCGCTGCGTCGAGACTCGCCTTCCCCGCTCGCTGCCTTTTGAGCGCGGTCGAAATCAGGCCCGTGCCGACCGGCTTGGTGAGCAGAATTACGTCGTTTAACTGCGCGCCGACATTTCTCCAGATTTCTTTCGGATGAATGGTTCCTGTCACGGCGTAGCCAAACTGGATGTCGTCGTTGCGGATGGAGTGGCCGCCGATGACCGTGCAATTCGCCTCTTTCATTTTGTCGAGGCCGCCGCGGATAATCTGCTCGAGAATTGCAGGATCGCCTTTTTCGGGAAAGCCGACGATGGAGAGAGCCGAGATCGGTCTGCCGCCCATGGCGTAGATATCGCTTAGAGAATTGGCTGCGGCAATCTGGCCGAATGTAAACGGATCGTCTACAACCGGCGTGAAAAAATCGACCGTCTGCACCAGTGCCAGATCGTCATTGATCAGATACACCCCGGCGTCGTCGTTGGTGCTGAAGCCAACGAGTACGTTCGGATCAGTCGGCAGTGGTAGGCGCCGTAGTATTGAGTCCAGCGTCCCGGGACTCAGCTTGGCCGCTCAACCAGCTGCCTTGACCATGGCCGTGAGTTTCACGGAGTCGGTCAAGCCACACCTCACTGTGCTGCGCTCTGATTATAGCGAGCGCACTGAATTTCTGCTGCTGTGCGGTTGGAAACTTCGTTCCCGGCGCGACTTGCGTGGAAGGGGGGAAAGTGTTCTGATCGCGAGATGCCGTGGGACTTCTGGTTGATTTTTCTCTTTCTGGGTGTCGTGATTCCGTGGAGAGGTTACAGGCGGCTCAGGAAACTGCTGGCGCTGCCTTCGGTTGATACCAAGGAGAAATTGGCGCTTTACGCCATCACCATCGCTTTTCAGTGGGGGTTGGCCGGGATCGTGGTCTGGCGGTCACTCGATCGAGGCTTGACGCTCCCCGAACTGGGGCTGGGTTCCCGCCCCTGGCCAGGGATCTTAGCGAGCGGTATATTCGGGGCGGTCTTTATTGGAGGGCTGCAGTGGCTGAATCTGAGGCGCATCGGGAAACTGGAAGGGGAAGCTCCTGAGCTCCTCCGTAAACTGGCAAGTCGTCTTTTACCGGTTAGTTTTCTGGAGTATTTACCGTATGCGGCACTGGCAATTACCGCCGGCATCTGCGAGGAGTTCATCTACAGAGGGTTTGCGATCGCGGCGTTTTCCAAGCTGGGGCTGCCCCTGTGGGCGGTCGTAATCGCTTCCTCAGTACTCTTTGGCCTGGCGCATGCCTACCAGGGCCGTGGAGGAATTCTGAGCACGGGGGTTTTTGGGATTCTGCTGGCCATCGGAAGGCTGGCATTGGGCAGTTTGTTGCCAGTGATGATGTGGCACGCGGGACTGGACCTCGCGGCCGGGGTTGCTGCTCCCAGGTATTTGTTGAGACCACAGATCGAGGCCCAATCAGTCGACGCCGGATAATCACAGGGTATTGTCAACAATGACAACAGATGCCGAGAAGCCAATTTCCGAGTCCACAATCCAGCGCGCTCTCGGTGAATTCCAGATTTCCATTGATTCCGAACAAGTCGTTTTAATTCAACGATATATAAAGACACTGCTGCGCTGGAATGAGAAGCTGAACTTGACCGCGATTCGCGACCCCCTGGAGATACTATATCGTCATTTCTGCGAGTCCATGTTCGCCGCCGGTGCAATTCCTGTGGATAAGGGCCGCGTCGCGGACATCGGGTCCGGCCCGGGATTTCCCGGGATCCCACTGAAGATCATTCGGCCCGAGTTGGAGCTGTGCCTGGTGGAATCGAACGTCAAAAAGGGGACATTCCTCGCCGAAATTGTTCGTGAGCTCCAGCTCGCGAATACAAGGGTCCAGATCAGCCGCTATGAGGAGTTGGCTGAAGAATTGGCACCCTTGGACTTTGTCTGCTCCCGCGCGGTAGGCGATTTTGGGCCTTTCCTGGAGTGGGCTGCGTCAGGTCGGGTTGATGCGGGTCAGGTAATCCTTTGGATCGGCGGACGCGACCTCGAAGAGGCGCAAAAATCGAAGCAGTGGGAATGGAGAGAACCGATCTTGATACCGAAATCGCTGCAAAGGTACTTGTTGGTTGGAAAAAAGCAAGAAATGTCGGCGTGACGACAAAGAGAACGAATTTCTGGATTTCTCGTATTTTCCGGCTGATTCTCCACCTGCCTGGGAGTTCAACAAAGAATTGAAGCGAGACTTGTTCCACGTGGAACAATTGAGGACCTCCGGGACCTGTTCTCGAGGAGAACCAGCGACGACTGGCGTTCCCCGGACTCGAGTCTCTTGTGTGATCCTGTCGTCTGCGCTCCAGGAACTGTCCTCGGCCGATGGAACTCGTCGCGAAGGCAGAGATCTCATTCCTTCCCCTGGAATCCCATGAAATGAGGAGTCCGGATTCGCGGCGGGGATTATGCGACAACAAGGTGCGCCAGACTCCGCTCCCCGCGACTGTTCCACGTGGAACAATCCGTAAAGGCCCTGAGGGTCAACCCTTCGGCCAAGGCCATTGAAAACTAACCGGGAACAGCGAACTCAAGTTCGTTGATACCCGGTGTTCCACGTGGAACGATCCTCAATTGGAGTGAAATCCTCAGGCCAGGCGTTGTTCCACGTGAAACATCTTGCAACCGCAGTAGGATTTTGATACGTTCCGCACGTTTGGGAGAATAATCTGGCTCGAATCATCGCGATCGCAAACCAAAAGGGCGGCGTGGGCAAGACCACCACCGCTGTGAATCTGGCGGCATGTCTTGCCACGGCAGATCAACCTACATTGCTGGTCGACTGCGACTCCCAAGCCAATGCTTCCGCCGCCATCGGTTTCCAGAAGGATCCTTCACGCCGAACCCTTTACCACGCCTTGATACTCAATGAGCCTTTCGACAAGATTGTCCAGAAATCGCAGGTGGGCGGGTTGGACGTAGTTCCGGCCGACAAGAACCTGGCGGGAGCGGCAGTTGAACTGGTCACCGCTGAGAACCGTGAATACAAGTTGCAGTCCTACCTCGAACCGGTGCGGGAGAAATACAAATTCATAATTCTCGATTGTCCGCCTGCACTTGATCTACTGACCCTGAACGGCCTGGTGGCCGCGGATGCTGTCCTCGTCCCCATCCAGTGCGAATACCTGGCGCTTGAAGGGGTTTCAGAGCTGCTCGACACATTGATGAGAATCCGGCGCACGCTCAATCCGAGCCTGGAGATTGAAGGCATTCTGCTGACCATGTACGACGAACGAACCAGTCTCTCCAGGCAGGTTGCGACGGACTTGCGCAGTTTTTTCGGAACCCAGATCTTTCAAAGCCTGATCCCACGCAATGTGCGGCTTGCCGAGGCCCCAAGCTTCGGTAAGCCTATTATTTTCTATGATATACATAGCAAGGGCGCAGAAGGGTACACCCAGCTTGCACAGGAGGTAATTGCCAATGCCGAGAAACGCCTTGGGACGGGGGCTCGGAGCGCTCATTCGGGAGCCTGAGCCGCAAACTCCTCTCGCGCCACCACCAGCCAGCACCGGAACGCCTCCGGCTTCACACCCGGTCACACCTGGGGGGTCAGCCGCCGCGGCTGCGCCAGCAATGAGTCCTGTGCCTCCCGGACCACTGCAGATTGACATTGACCTGATCGAACCAAGTCCCTACCAGCCACGCACACGATTTCGCGAGGAAGCGCTCGATGAACTGGCGCGCTCGATTCAGGCCAGTGGGATTATTCAGCCAATCGTGGTCCGGCCGCTCGGCGATCGCTACCAATTGATCGCCGGCGAACGACGCTGGAGGGCGGCGCAGCGAGCAGGGCTCGAGAAAGTCTCTTCGATCGTGCGTCAAGTGCCCGATGAACTGGCTCTCGAAATGACGCTAGTGGAAAACATCCAGCGTGAAGACCTGAACGCCATCGAAGCCGCGCGGGCATTTGAGCGCTTGATGGAAGAGTTTCAGCTGACGCAGGAATCGGTGGCGGAACGCACGGGCAAGGATCGCACGACGGTTGCGAATGCGATTCGCCTGCTGAAACTGGAGGATACGATTCAAGAGTGGATTGAGGAAGGCCGATTAACGGCCGGGCACGGCCGGGCTTTGCTGGGAGTGGCGGAGCCGGCATTGCGGATGCGTTACGCAAAGCGTGCGGCGCGAGGCGGCCTGACGGTGCGGCAGATCGAGCGGCTGGGTTCACGGCGGGCGCGCAGCGCAAAAACGCCGACCGAGACCGCGGTCGATCCAAACATCCGCGAAGCTCTCGACGAATTGCAACGGCATCTGGGCACAAGAGTTCATCTGCGGGAGAAGACGCGCATGCGCCCAGGCCAGTTGGTGCTGGAGTTTTACGATCAAGCACAACTGATGGGAATTTACGATCGCCTGATGAAATGAAGACCTCGCGTTAGGATCCGTTACTGGACACTCGTTCAGGGATTTCATTCGACAACTCACCCGAGATGCGGCGTTGACTTCCGGACGCGCGGGGCTACATTGGTAAAGTAGGCTTCCGAAGCAGCCGATCGGAATCATCGTTTGGGGGAATACCAATGACTTGGAAGTGGCCCAGTACATCGAAATCTGGCGGCGGCGAAGAGTGGACAGGATTCATTGATCAGGGAGTGTCGCTTGAAGGCACCCTGACGCTTACAGGAACCTTCCGCATTGACGGACACGTAAAGGGAAATATCATTTCCGAACAGACCGTTATCCTGGGCGAAAATGCGAAGGTTGAAGGACAGATCGAGGGGAACCGGGTGGTGATCTCGGGACACTTTGACGGAGTGATTTTTGCGCGGGGCCGGGTGGAGATTCAGCCCAAGGGCGTCGTCACGGGAGAAGTGCACTCTCCTTGCATGGTCATTGATCCAGGTGGAATTTTTGACGGTCGTTGCCACATGCTGGCCGCGTCTGACGCCTCAACAGGCGTCACGATTCCGATTCGGGCAGTGGGACAGGCCTAAAGACCAGAGGCCGGTCACAAGCAAACCAGTAACCCATAAGAATAATTATAGAGGTTAGTGGATCACTATCCCCCTTCCTCCCGCCCATTCATGCCCGCTCTGGTTGACACCTTTCTTTCCCGCGATTATCTTTCCTGTCGGCGTTTCCGGAGAGGCACTCGAAAATGAAAATCCTGGTGGTCGGCGGTGGCGGGCGTGAGCATGCATTGGTGTGGAAACTGCGCGAAAGCGCCGACGTCGTGGAGAAGATCTGGTGCGCGCCGGGAAATGGCGGCATCGCGGGTGAGGCGGAGTGTGTGGCGGTGGATGCGGGGAACGTGGCTGGCCTTGTTCGCCTGGCGGAAAAGCTTGGGCCGGACTTGACTGTCGTGGGGCCCGAGTTGCCCCTGGTGAACGGATTGGTGGACGCGTTTACGGAACGGAAATGGGCTGTGGTCGGCCCGGACAAAAAGGCCGCGCAACTAGAAGGCAGCAAGATTTTCGCGAAGGAATTCCTCGAGCGGCACAACATCCCCACAGCGGAAATCTATGGTGTGCATGATTCGGCGGGCGGCGCCTATGGGGCGCTGTGCGCGGTGGATTGGCCGGTGGTGATCAAGGCTGACGGATTGTGCGCGGGCAAGGGGGTATTCCTGGCTCCGGATCCGGATTCGGCGACGGATTTTATTGAACGGGTGATGGAGAAGAACGAGCTGGGTGACGGCGGAAAGCGGGTGATGCTCGAGGAAGCGCTCGTGGGTGAAGAGCTTTCCTTCATTCTGCTCTCCGACGGAGAGCGTTATTCGCCGCTGGTGCCCACGCGGGATCACAAGCGGGCATTCGACAACGACGAAGGGCCGAACACGGGCGGGATGGGCGCGTACTCTAGGGATGAGCTTTTGCCCGCCGAATTGCGGCGCACGATTGAGAAGACGATCGTGGAGCCAACGATGAAGGGGCTGGCTGCGGATGGGATTCGTTACCAGGGATTTTTGTATGTGGGATTGATGCTGACAAAGAGCGGGCCAAAGGTGCTCGAATTCAATTGCCGGCTGGGCGATCCGGAAACTCAGGCGATTCTGGCGCGGGTGGATTTTAACCTGGCCGAGGTGCTGGCGGACGCGGCGGGCGGAAAGCTGAAGCCAGAAAAGATGAAATGGAAGCCAGGGGCAAGCGCGTGCGTGGTCGTTGCTTCCGGAGGATATCCGGGAAAGTTTGAAACTGGAAAAGAGATTCGTGGATTAGCAGAAGCGGCGCGAGTGGCCGGCGTAAAACTGCTGCACGCTGGAACCAAACGGGAGGGAGAGAGGATCCTGACAAGTGGAGGGCGCGTGGTCGGCGTGACCGCCACGGGAAACACGCTCGGCGGTTCGCTCGAGAAGGCGTATGAGGCCGCGGGGAAGATTCAGTTTGAGGGCATGCATTACCGGAAGGATATTGGAAAACCAGAGCAAAAAAGTTCGGCGGCGGGAGATTGAGCAATGGCCAGGGTGGCTCATTTGTTTCGAGCGCCGAAGCGGCGGGAACCAATGGAGGAGTTGGAGCAAGCGCGCGCTCTAGAAGACGTGGGACTAGAGGGGTGCGCGCATGCGCGTCCGCAGGGGAAGCGGCAGGTTTTGCTGATCGACAGGGAGACTCTGGAGGCATTCAGATTGGTGCCGGGGATTGTGCGGGAGAACGTGACGACCGAGGGACTGGACGTCAATAGACTGGCGATCGGGCAATGCCTGCTCTTCGGCGAGGTGGTATTGCAGGTAAGTGCAATATGCGATCCGTGCGAGCAGATTGAGGCGCTGCGGCCGGGGTTAGAAGCGGCGATCGAGGGCCGGCGGGGAATGCTTTCTAAAGTGGTGCGCGGTGGCTTGCTGAAGCGTGGAGATGAGATTGTGGTGAGCGAGATGCCCGTGCCCGCCGCGGCGGGCGGTCCCAGGGAAGGCTAGGGTTTAGGTTTTCGCTGGAGGGTGGGGGCGTCGGGCGGGCGGTTTTTGTCTTCCGTCGTTTTTATTTTTTCGCGGGGTTCCTCGGGCGGGACAATCCAGTCAAACCTGCCGTTTTCGGTCATGGAGCCGAGGAAGAAGTGTGCGTCGCCGGCGAGGATCGGGAGAGCAGCGCGAAGAAAATCAGACGCGGCCACCGGGTCGGCTTTTTGGGCTTCGCCTCTCTGGATCAATTCAATCACCTTGCCAATATGCGGGTCGGCGGAACGCAGGCGGGCGATCGCGGGGGAATTCTGCTGGATGAGGCCGAGGAGCGGGACGCCTTCTAGATCGGGTGGGACACGGACTTCAATAATGGTTTTCGGCTGGTGCTTTTCGGGCGGATAGAGTTGCGTAAAGCGCGGGCGAAGAACGTGCGTCTGCCAGTAGTCTCCGCGGGCGGCGACGGTACTCTGCTCGACTTGATACTCAATGAGCCAGATTTCGGGCCCGTAATCTTTCGGCGCGTAGCCCAGGAGAACGATCTGGACGAGAGGTTCGTCGGGCTTGAGCTCGATCGGATGATGGAGCTCGGAAACGAGCGGGCGCAATTTTTCAAGGAAGGCAACGCCGATTTGCTCGAGGTCCTGTTCGGCGCCGCCGGTGGGGGCATAGCGGGTGTCGACGGCGCCAAAGTGGGGGATGTCGCGGTCGAGCCGAATGGGCCTGGGCTGCGAGGTAATCTGCCATTCCGAAGCGCCGAAGAAAATGCCAATGTGGCGGTTATCAATGGCGGCGACGCGTGGAGGCACGGATTTGGATTCGAGAGGATGATCAATGGCAGCGAAAATGATGGCGTCATTGGCAACGTGAATGATGGCTCGTCCACCGGCCAGGTTGGCGACGATTTCGTCTTCCTGGGCGCGCGTACAAGCGCCGGCTGAAAATACGGCCAGAACAGTCAGAACGGCGCGAACGCAGAAGTTGTTCACGAAGGCAGAGTAGCACAGGGGGCGGATTGCGGGCTTGGAGCAGTCCGGGGAATGGTTCCCGACTGGGGCGGGATTCGCTAAAATAGAAGGCTCGAGAACGAGAGGAAGAAACCACTATGGGACTGAGAAACTTGAAAAAGATCAAGCACAAAGGCAAGACGCTCGACGAGATCCTGAAGGCCCATGAGTATTTTTGGGCGAACAAAGAAGGCGGAGCGCGGGCGGACCTGGCAGGAGCGAATCTGTCCGGGGCAGACTTGAGAGAAATGAACCTTGCGGGCGCGATGCTGAAGGATGCGAATCTGGAAGGCAGCGACTTGCGCGGGGCGCGGTTGCCGGGAGCGGATCTGTCCGGAGCGAATCTCCGGAGGGCGGATTTGCGGAAAGTTGATTTGACGGAAGCATTCCTGCCCGGGGCGAATCTTTCTGAAGCGCAGGCGAGCGGCGTGGAGTTTTTCCGCTGCGATCTGACGAATGCGAATTTCGAGAAGGCGATGCTGCGGAACGTGAATTTCCGGGATGCGCACTTGAGCGGGGCGAAGTTCGCGGGAGCGGACATGGGGATTGCCATTCTGCGCGAGACGGATTTGAAGAACGTGGACCTGTCGGGCGTGGATTTGAGCACCACGCTCTTGCCGCCGGGCTGGGGCGCAAAGAAGCAGGGCGCTTGAGAGAGGCCGGAATTAACCCGGAGGACAGAGAGAGCGCTCCGGCTCCGGGAGAACAAAAGACAAAGAATCGAGAGAATCGCGGTTGTGCCACAATGATGGCAATCGGGGCCGCGGCGTGTTAGCGTCACGCGGAACTGATCGGTGAAGGATTAGCTTGGCGACAATCTCCCCACAACTGGATTTGCCGGGCGTGCGAGAGCGCGTTCTGGACGTGTTGCGAGGCTTGCTTGAGGAACTTGGCAGTCATGGCGCCGTGCCGGACCTTTCCGCGAACTCGAATCTGGATCGTGATCTCGGATTGGGAAGTCTCGAACGCGTGGAGTTGCTGACGCGGCTCGAGAGCGCGTTTGGTGTGCGCTTGCCGGACACCTTGGCGGCGGAAGCGAGCACGCCGGAAGAGTTGACTGTGGCCATTGTGGCGGCGCCGGGTGCGCCGGCTGCGGAAGAAGAAGGATTCTCGGGGCTGCGGGCAACCGTGGCGACGCGAGAGTTGGCGCAGAAAGCGGCCGACTCGATCGTGGAGAAAGCGGAAACGCTTTTGGAACTGATCCGCTATCGCGGCGTGCACGATCGACAGCGAGCCCACCTGCTGATCACCGAAGACGACGAACGGGGCGAACACCACTACACGCTGACTTTCGGGGAGTTGTATCTGGCGGCGCAAAACTGCGCGGAGGAGTTGGCGCGCCGGGGAGTACCCCCGGGCGGGCGCGTGTCTTTGATGCTGCCGACGTCGCGGCAGTTTTTCATTTGCTACGCGGGAATTTTGCTGGCGGGGGCGGTGCCGGTGCCGATCTATCCGCCGTTTCGCGCGGACCGAATTGAGGAGTATGCAGGACGGCAGTCGGCCATTTTGAACAACGCAGGTGTGTGCCTGTTGCTGACGTTCCGGCGGGCCGAAGCGGTGGCAAAGCTTCTGAAGCCACGCGTGAAATCGCTGCTGGGCGTGGTCGAGGCGGAGAAATTGCTGGAGGCGGCCGAGAAGGCTCCGCCTCCGGCCCCCGGCGCACTGCCCGCGTTCATCAGCGGGACACGCATCCCGAAAGGCAGCGACATGGCGTTGCTGCAGTACACGTCAGGATCAACCGGCGATCCGAAGGGCGTGGTGCTGACCCACACGAATTTGCTGACCAACATGCGGGTGATCGCCGAGGGCGTCCGGCTGGGACCGGAGGATGTGGGGATCAGCTGGCTCCCTCTTTACCACGACATGGGATTGATCGGCGCGTGGCTGACGCTGCTGATGCACGGCGTGCCGCTGGTCGTAATGTCTCCACTGGCCTTTCTGACGCGGCCGGAACGCTGGCTGCAGGCGATGAGCAAGCACAGAGGAACGATTACGGCGGCGCCGAATTTTGCCTATGAGTTATGCGTGCGTAAGATTCCCGACAAAGCACTGGAAGGCGTAGACCTCAGTTCGATGCGCGTGGTGATGAACGGAGCGGAGCCGGTGAATCCGGAAACGCTGGAGAGGTTCGCGGAGCGATTTACAAAGTATGGATTCCGGAGGGAGGCGATGCTTCCGGTGTATGGGCTGGCGGAAGCGTCACTCGGAGTGACTTTTCCTCCAATGAATCGGTTGCCGCGGGTGGAACGCGTGGAGCGGGAGGCCTTCACCGCCGGGGGACGGGCGATGCCGGCGATTCGGGGGGATGAATCAGCGATTGCGTTTGTGTCGTCGGGAAAATCCTTCCCGGGGCATGACGTGAAGATTGTGGACGAGCGAGGCCAGGAAGTTTCCGAGCGAGTAGAGGGATTTTTGTGGTTCCGCGGGCCTTCAGGGACCAGCGGCTACTTTGAAAACCCTGAGGCGACCGCAAAGTTGATGCCCGAGGGGCCGGCACAGCGCGAAGGCGAGTACCCGTGGCTCGATTCCGGCGATCGCGCATTCCAGGCGGACGGGGAAATTTTCATTACCGGCCGCGTGAAGGACATCATCATCAAGGGCGGGCGCAATCTATATCCGCATGAAGTGGAGGAGTTGGCGGCGCGGGCGGACGGGATTCGCAAGGGCTGCGTGGTGGCATTCGGCGTAAAGGATGTGAGCAACGGAACGGAAAAACTGGTGATTGTTGCGGAGTCGCGGGAAGAAGATCCATCGCGACGGACAAGGATTGTTGCGGCGATCAATGACCAAGTCTCTCGCGGGCTGGGATTGCCGCCGGATCGCGTGGAACTGATTCCGCCGGGGAGTATCCCGAAGACGTCGAGCGGAAAATTGCGGCGGGATGAGACGAAACAGCTGTATGCGGCCGGGACGCTGGCGGCGGGCAGGCCTCCCGCATGGGTGCAGATTGCGCGGCTGGGCACGGGAACGATCTTGCAGGAAGCGGCGCGAAGCGCTGGGCGCGGAATATTGAAAGTGCTCGAGAAAATCTACGGCTTGTATTTTGGCGTCGTGTTCTTTCTCTGGATTGTGCCCTCCTGGTTCATCGTGAAGCAGATCAAGGATGAGAAAGCGGCGGGACGATTTACATCACGGGCGTTGCATGTGCTGTTTCTGCTGGCGGGAATCCGGCTGAAGGTGGTGGGCAGAGAGTACATGGATACGCCGGGCGCGAAAGTGTACGCGTCAAACCACGCAAGTTATTTTGATGTCCTGCCGGTGATGATGGGGTTGGGCGTCGCTTACCGGTTTGTGGCCAAGGGTGAAGTGAACGACATGCCCTTTATCGGGACATTCCTGAATCAGATGGGGCACTTGTCGTTCAACCGGCATGACGCCGGTTCCCGTTTAAAGCAGGTGGATGAGATGGAAGAGTGCCTGCGTCGCGGCGATTCGGTGTTCGTGTTTCCCGAGGGGACGTTTACGCCACAGGCTGGCGTGCGGCCATTTCAGTTGGGGGCTTTTCGCGGAGCTGTAGCGACGGGGGCGCCGGTGATTCCTGTTTCGCTCAAGGGGACGCGGAGATTTTTGCGGGATGGGACAATTTTGCCGCGGCCGACGAGTGTGACGATCACGTTGTCGCCGCCGATTTATCCTTCGGGGGACTTGCGGAGCGACGATCCCAATCAATTGCAGGAGATTGTGCGGTTGCGGGATCTGGCACGGGAGGCGATTGGGCGGTATTCGGGGGAGCCGGTTTTGTAAGGGGAAAGAGAAAGAAAAAGATAACCGAGAGACACGGAGTTCAGAGGGGAACGCGGAGAAGAGAATCCCAGGAGCGCCGCCCAGGAATCATCCCGCAAAGTGCGCGGGATGGCGGCGGTGGCTGTGCCACAAGAGCGGGGAGCTGGCGTGGGGGGCCGGCTTTTTCTTGGGTTGAAGGCCGAGCCAACATCGGGTGCGCAACGCTTGGTGGGCTTGGCGTGAATATTTGGACTGGCTGGCTGGTTGAAGCCGTAACAGCGGCTGCATAGCTGCCGCCCTTGAAATGAGTGTCATTGACTCAAGGTGTAGATGACCGTGATGCGGGTGTCTACTTCGATGGGTCGGCCGTTGAGGATGGTCGGGCGATAGCGCCACTCGCGGACCGCGGCTAGCGCCGATTGGATCAATAGAGGATCGCCAGAGATTACTTCGAGCGACTCAATGGTGCCGGTTATCGAAATGATGGCGCGAAGTTCGACACGGCCTTCGTGGTGAATTTGTCTAGCCAGCGGCGGATAGATGGGCTCGACACGGTGGATCAGTTGGGCCATCTGCTGGAGCTCGCTGACTCTCTCTCGATCAGTAGGTTTCTTCCTGTCTTCCACTGGGCGCTCGGGGCCGCGGTGAGGAGATAAAGCCTCGATACCGAAAGGATTTCCGTTTGGATCGCCACTGGAGCCGAATTGCGTGTCACCAATGGGATCAGCTGAATTGGCATCTCCGCCGAAGGCGGCTTGGGTCACGATGCGATTCGGAACGCTGAGGTGTGCGCAAATATGGCACTGCGTTTCGGGTTTGTGGTGAGGGCCCGGATCAGCGGGGGTTAAGTTCCCTCGCCGGTAGGGAGGCAGAGGTGTCACGATTCCTATCGTCATCCTCTCTCCGTTACTGAGCAAGGGAAAAAGTATAACAGTACCGACAACGATGGATTGCAAGGCAATAGAAATTGTTACTGCTCGCTGCTTGATCTGGCGACCGCGCTTTTCGGATTGGGAATCGCCTTCGATGAGACAGTTGCTGAGTGAACCAAATGCATCTTGGGAAACTCGGGACACGCGCTGGACTTCCGGAGTCATCACACACCTCCGTAAAATTTCCTGGGAGCCGTTGGATTTTTGCGGCGCCAGCCTCCGGAGGTTCGGTTCCGGAGACCAGCGCCGCGCTCGCAGGGATGTGAGGTGTCGACGTCCTCTCTTGTGGTTTGACACCGGGGAGGGGACTAAGTGCCCGCGGGGGAAAACAGCAGAAAGAAGGGACTGCATGCCCCGACCGGGTCGGTGTAAACACCATTAGCAGGGGTCAGCGCGCAGAGGTCGCCCGGAAGAGCTGCACCGGCCTACGGTAGGGATGGACACGGAAGATTTCGGCCGAGTCCAAGAAGAGCAAGTAATGTGTTTCTACTAGGATGGCGGTTTCGGAATATTTGGATGGAAAATTGAAAATTTAGTTACATCTAATCGATTCGGCGGGGCATCGAATCTTTCGGACGTGGATCCAAGGAGGAGAGCCCGATGGAAAGGCGTATACCAGAAGTAGTCGGCGTGCGTCGCACGGGCTGGGCAGCTCTGGACCGCGATCCGCAGCAGGACGTAGTCGAATTCACTTGTCCTCATTGCGGCGCGAAAAGCCAGAAGAAGGCCCGGCGCGAGCGGACGGAATATAAGTTTACAGATGGCTTTCTGCAGGATTTGCAGGGGGAAGGCGTGCAGTGCCATCTGTGCAAGCAATCGTTGCGGATCGTGCCTGTGGTGATGCTGCACGATCAGGATGAGACGAAGCGGTTTACAGCGGTGTTTTCCGACGAGCCGCTGGTTCACGCGGAATAATCGCGATTCATAGGAAGCGGAAAAGGGCGCCTGTGGTTTGGGCGCCCTCTTTGCATTGGTGTGCCTCAGGTGCGATTTGCCCCTCGGCCGGTTCAGGCGAAGCCGCGCTCCACAGCGGCGGTGGACGGCGTCGAGTTAGTAACGATCATCGCGGTCGCGATGGTGTTCACGGTATTCATGGCGGAGATGCGCCTGGCGCTCGTACGCCTCGTGGCGTTCATGCTCCCAATGACGCGCGTCGCGGCTGTAGGGGCCGAAGCGTTCGACGGCTTCGCGATAACGCCATTCGGTGTAGGCGACGCGGCGATTCGAGTCGTCCCAATCGTTGGCGTTTGCTGCGGGCGTTCCGGCAGCCAGGAAGGCGCCAAAGGCAGCGGTGGCCAAAGCCGTCCTTCCCAGAAACGAACCGAGTTTGAAAGAGATAGGTTTCATAAGATTGCCTCCAGGATCCTGGCCCGGGCTGGCGATCGGGGTGCATCCTGAGGATTCAAACACCGGTTTGAATGGAAGGTTGTGGCGTGCGGCAGAGTCCGGAGCGCAAGCTGGTTCGATGGACCACAGCTTGATGGATGACCGGACTGAACAATCTAAATAGCAGCGATCAGATCGCTGCGAACAAGAACCCCGAAGTGCCGGGCGGTGGCCCGGCACTTCGGGCTAGAACAAGGATTGGTCTAGTGATGGTCGTGATCGTGGTCATCCCAATCGCGATCCGTACGCCAACGGTGGCCATCTTCATCCCACCAGCGATGGCTGTGTTCCCAGCACCAGGCACGCGCTTCGGCAAGTTGATGGCGATACTTGGCGGCTTGCGGGCTGTCCCATCCATGGTGCTCGGCGGCCTCATGGAGTTTGTGATCCGCGTGGGCGATGCGTCGCTGGCAGTCGTCGTCTGCGCGCAACGGAGCGGGTCCCGCGAACAAGAGCGCAGCGCTCAGCGCCGAGGCAGAAAAAATTGCGCGGAATCCCCAGGAGTTCAATTGCAGCTTCATGGTTTCTCCCTTGTAGCCGCATCAGGAACTGACTGCGGCGAGATGAGTGGAATGCGGGCGGGGGGTACAGAGGAATCAAGTATGGAACAGTAAAAAGCGTCTGGCAATACAGTAAAGACCTGAGAGAGTCAGGCGAGGTTTATGTTCGCCATTTCGCCCGGACGCCTGAGCCCGCGCCTGACAAAGAGTGTAGCTCAATAGGCCTGGAGAAATGGATCTCCCTGCATGTGATACTTTTCAAGGCCCATGCGAATTTTGTCGAAGGCTTCATCGACGCTGTCGGCATATTGGAGATTGTCGAAATCCGCCTGGCTGATGGTGCCCCAGCGGACCATGTTCTTGAGCTTCAGCACTTCATTCCAGTACTTGCGCCCATAGATGATGATGATGGTGTGCTTGGGCATTTTGCCGGTTTGCGACAGGGTCATCATTTCCCAAAGTTCATCGAGAGTGCCAAAGCCGCCGGGAAAGACGATGAGGGCTTTGGCGATCTGTGCGAACCACAGTTTGCGCATGAAGAAATAGTGGAAATTGAAGCTGAGTTCCGGACTGATGTAGGGATTGGCGAATTGCTCGTGGGGCAGTTCGATGGAGAGGCCGATGGACTTTCCGCCGGCTTCATAGGCGCCACGGTTGGCAGCCTCCATGATACCGGGGCCGCCGCCGGAGCAGATAACAAAACGGCGCGGGCGCGGACCGAGCGATAGTGCCCAGGTGGTGATCTTGTGAGAAAGTAGACGGGCCTCTTCGTAATAGACAGACATTTCGAGCGCGCTCTTGGCTTCGCGAATGTGCAGGCGGTGTGCTTTCCGCCGGGCGTCGCTCCAACGGGAAGTTTTCATTTGTTTCAGGCGCGCGTAGCGGGAGGAGGCTGCTTCGTGAGAGTGGATGCGGGCCGAGCCGAACATCACGATGGTGTCGCAGATTCCTTCTTTCTTCAGTTGCACGAGGGGATAGATGTACTCGGAGATGATGCGAATGGGCCGCGCAGGGGTGCTGGCCAGGAACTCGGGATTTTCGTGAGGAGCTTTCGGGGCGTGTTGGGGCTTGGGGCGCTTACCGTCGGACATTGGAATTTTCTCCATTCAAGGTGCGTTTAGATTGTAGGCAGGCCGAAGCGTCGCGGCAACGCCTTTAGGGCGGCCGGCGTCGAATTGAGTACGCTCGGGCGAGGTGTGGACTTGCCGGGCGGGGAATGTGTGGCTTGACGAGAATCAGGCGGCGATTCGTGATGACCAGACTCTTGGTGATTTTTGCAGGACTATTTCTGATGGCGACGATTGCCTTGCCGCGTGCCCGGGCGCAGGCGCCCGATGGACCTATGATCCCGCTACCGGGCGCGCCGGTAGAGAAGGATCCGACCCCGATTAAGATCCGCACCGTGCTCGTGAATACTCCGGTGACGGTGAGGAACGAAAAAGGCGAAATGGTCCACGACCTGGAAGAATCGGACTTTCAAATCACCGACAATGGCGCGCCCCAAAAGATCACTCATTTCAACTTGGGCGGAGACCCGATTTCACTGGTCGTGGTCGTCGAGACCAGCTCGAGGATCGCGCCGATTTTGCCGCAGATTCGAAAGTCGGGGATCCTGATTTCGCAGACCGTAACCGGCCCCACCGGTGAAGGCGCCATAGTGGGTTTTGACGATCGAGTGGGCACACTGCTGGACTTTACGAGCAGCCCCGAACTGATGGAGAAGGCCATGTCCGGATTGCCCGAAGGAACACCGGGGGCAAAGCTTTTCGACGCCATGTCCAAGGCGGTGGAACTTCTGAGCGCGCGGCCGGAAGTTTCGCAGACCGAGCTTGGACACCGGCGTGTGATGCTGGTGATTGCAGAAGCGCATGATTCAGGAAGCGAGGAAAAACTGGGCGAGGTGCTGCGGCGAGCGCAGCTGGCAAACATTACGATTTATGCGGTGGGAATTTCGAGCATGAAAGCGGACTTGAAGCGGAAGCCCGAGAGAACGGGGCCAACGCGCTCGACGCCTGATGGCACCTTCGGCATGCCGCCACCGCCGGGCACGGTCCAGACGCCGACGACGGATGATAATACTCAACCGCAGGGGGGAAGCCTGTTAACGCTAGCAGTTTGGGCGGTAATGCACGCAAAGGACAAAGTGACTTCGCATCAATTGGAGATTGCCGCGGCGGCGACTGGCGGGCTCGAAGTCCGAACCTGGAAAGATCGGACGATCGAGCGAGCGATTGATGAAATGGGCGGAGAGTTGCACGCGCAGTACACGATTACCTACACGCCGAGCGGCGAGAACACGGGCGGATATCACGAGATTAGCGTGACAGTGTCGAGGGAGAAAGAACGCGGATTGAAGGTTCGCGCCCGACCGGGGTATTACCTGGGAGCGCCGGAGAGTTAGAATGGCCGACAAGAATCCGGCGAAGGCAGCTTATGACGGGACGGGGGGACAATTTCACGATTCGGCTGGCGACGAGCGTGGATATTCCGGCGCTGCTCCAGTTGATTGATAAATCGGTGCGCATTTTGCAGCGCGCGGATTATTCCGCTGAGCAATTGGATGCGGCCTTGGGCACGGCGTATGGCGTCGATACGCAGTTGATCGCGGATCAAACGTATTACGTAGTGGAGGCGGCTGGCGCGGCCGGCCGGAGGGTGTTGGCGGGTTCCGGCGGGTGGAGCCTGCGGAAGACGCTTTACGGCAGCGACCACGGGCCTTATCGCGATGATGCCTTGCTCGATCCGGCGCGGGATGCGGCGAGGATCAGGGCGTTTTTTGTGCACCCGGAGTGGACCCGCCGCGGGATTGCGAGCTTGATTCTCGAGACATGCGAGGATGCCGCTTATGCGCGTGGGTTCAGGCGATTTGAGATGGGGGCGACGCTGACGGGAGTTCCGATGTATCTGGCGCGGGGCTACGCGAAAGGCGAGCAGATCGAAGTGCCGCTGCCGAATGGGATGTCGTTGACCGTGGTGAGGATGGCGAAGACGGTCGAGTAGGAAATCCGCGGAAATTCAAATTATAAATCCTGAAAAGTCAAAGGCGTCTGTCTGAGGATGGCGGCCGCTAGGAAATGACCCTACGCGAGTTGTTGCCAGAAGGCGGATTCGCGGGAGGCCAGGAGGGCGTCCTTGCGAGCGTTCCAGCGCAGGTAATGCGGGGTGCGGGTGTGCGAGGTGTGGTGGTCGCGGGATTCCCAGACTTCGTGAAAGAGGAATGTGCCGGGTTGGTCCACCGAGCGATGCAGATCGTATTGCAGGCAGCCTTCTTCCCTGCGCGTGGGCGCGATGAGCGCGCGCAGCTCGGCTTCAAGGAGGATGTGCTGCCCTTCCTTGGCGCGAAGAGTAACGACGAGAGTAACGGCGTTTTTCGGGAGTTTCCTGACCGTTCGGCCGCCGGAACGCCTGCGGGCCGGCCGCCCGGACGATCTGCGGGATTTTCGTTTCGGCATGTCGGCGGCGATTGTACTCCAAACAGTTTTAATGGCAAGGAGAACCGGGGGCATTCAGGAGGCAATGCGAATTTTTGGGACGCACGTGAGCAACGGGGGCGGACTGTTCGGGCCGACCGGAAGATCGGCTGCGACTAAACCCCGGACGGCCGCAGGAAAGCGGGAGAAATCCAGGACGGCGGAGCAGGCTCCGCCGCTAGAAACGCGAACGGGACCCCGACCGGCTCGGGGCTGGCAGAACCATGTTGGCCAAAATGACGGGTTATTTTTGCTCGGCGTCTTTGCGCCCAACGTTCAAGCTGTCGAAGTTGAGAAGCGTGTTGAGCACCAGGGAATAGGTGTTCTCGGTTTCGCCGCGGTAGACGGGGTTGATGGAGAAGAGGACGACGTGGCCCGAGCCGCTAGGCACATCGACAACGGCAGGGTGCTGGGCGATTTCGTTGCCGCCTTCAACGAGGCCGGAGATGAGCAGGTCCTTCGGGTCGGCGTAGCGCAGAATGACGCGTGCACGGTTGGCCGGAGGGATGACGCGCGGATTGTTAAAGCTCTGGTCATCGGTTGGCTGTGGAGCTTCCCAGAGTTCTTTCTCCGGCTCGTCGGGAATTTCAGAAGCGGAGCGGCCGACGACGAAATCGGGGTCGTCCTTGGTGCCGCGGCCGGTGGGGCGCGTTTTCGTCTCCGGCCCAAGATGCCGGCGGCGGGAGCCGAGGATGCTGGTGACGGAGAAGATAGGACCATTGTCGCAATAGGCGGACACCTTATCTTCATAGCCGTAGGCAATGGGGCTGGTCGCATCAACCAAGCGCGTGCCAACAATCGAGCCGACAATTTTCATTTTTCCCGAGGTGGTGGAGCTGACTCCAGTGGCCAGTCCAGTGGAGATTGCAAACTGCGACGTGTCGATTGCGGTAAGAAGAACGCCACCGTTGCGCACAAAATTCTGCAGCTTGGTGAGACCGTCCCAGCCGAGGCCGGGGCGCATGTCCGGTGTGGAATCATTTTTGCCGACGAGGTTGGGTGTTTCGGGCGTGTTCATCCACGGAAGAGGATTGCCCCAGGCGGTAGGTGTGCCCTGCACGATGGCGTTGGGGCTGGTGTTCCCTGTGACAGGCGGAAACAGGATTACGTCGTAGTTGGTGTTCAAGTCGGGAATTTTGGCGAGCGCTTGCGTGCTCATGTAGTCGTATGGAATTTGCAGGTTGTCGAGGGCGAGGCGCCACCAGCCTTCAGATTGCGTGCTGATCCATGTGTGGACATAAGCGATGCGCGCGGCGCGGACAGGATGGGTTTTGACGGCAGGCACGGTAGAGAGGGCAACGGCGTCGAGGCCGAGGGATTTCGTGGCAGCGTCCAGATCCGAGCGGCTGACTCCGTGGATCAGGAATGTGCCCCGCGAGAATTTACGCTCGCCAGATTGAAAGGGCTCTTCGGCTGCGTCAAATGACGCCTCTTTCAGGCGATACCGGAGGGAAGCGAGCGCCGGTTCCGCATGATTGGCGATGGCGAACACGGAGCCTTCGCCCTGGACTCCACCGAGGGGACGGAGTTCCGTCACGCGTTCCATCGGGACCGAGAGGACTCGGGAGTCGGTGACACGAGTGACTTCGACGCCGAAGAGTTCGCCGAAGGTCCAGGCGGTGTCGTCGTAGGGAGTGGTCTGCGGATCTTCGGGGCTCCAGTATTGGTAGTCGAGGAGCGCGTCGGCAACGCGGGAATAGGGCTGATCCATGCGGATGAGGTAGCTGCCGGCGGGAAAATCTCTGGTGGTTGGCGCGGCAGGTTTCGGCTTTTCCTCGGCGTCGGCCGACTTGCCGGACTTCTTTTCTTTCTTTACCGGGAGAGTTACCTGGAATGCGCTCGTGGCGCGAGAAATCTCTACGTGCTGCTTGAGCATGATGCGCAAAAGATCCACCTGCACGCTGGCGCGAGGATCATCGGCGGGCAGAACGTAAGCGGCTGGGCCTTCGGTCGCCGGTTTTTGGATGGAGCGCTTCCCTTTCAGATAGAAATTCTTGAGGAACAGGCGCTTGTCCTCGTTGAAATAGTGGAGTGAGGTGAGCAGGCCGGTTTCTTCGTAATTGTTGTTGTTGCGCTGCGACCACAGGGCTTTTGGAAAAGGGGGATTGGGCTTGTACCAGGTGCGGGCATATTCTTCGGGGTCGAGGGTGCGTTCACGTGTGTCGGCGCCGCCGTTGCCAAAGGTTTCATAGAGGCGGCTGATGCCGTTGTGCATGGCGGCGAGAAACATCAGGTAGCCGGGCGACCAGGTGTCAAAATCGCCGTGGGTGAAGACGCCGGGCATGCCGAACCTGGTCATGTCGGCGACGTTGTGTGCGCCGATCATCTGCCATTCATCAACGAGGATGGGATCGACCCAGGCGTTGTATGGGCCGTCGCCAACCGTGTTGTCGTAGAGATAGGGGACGGATTCGTGAAGATCGTGCAGCACCTGGGCATGCCAGCCGAGGTAGGTGTTCAAGACGTTTTGTGTGAGCTTGAGGGTCATGCCCATGGCGTCGCGGTTGTTGTCGTGCGCGACGTATTTGCCCCAGTAAATGAGTGGCGGATAGAAATCCTTGGGATGGGCGAGATGCCATTTGTAAAGATCAACCATGCGGTCGCGGCCGTCCACTTCAACGACAGGAGTAATCAGCGTGATGACACCATCGCGGATTTCGCGGACGTAGGGGCTTTCGTCGACAGCCAGGCGGTAGGCCAGCTCCATGAGCGCGGTGGGCGCGCCGGTTTCCGGTGAGTGGATGGTGCCCGTGATGTAGTAGACGGGAACGGATTCGGCTACGAGCTTGTCGGCTTCGGCATCGTCGAGATGGATGGTGCGCGGGTCCGCAAGTTTTGCGAGGCGCTGCCGGTTTTGCTCGAGATTTTTCAGATTTGCTTCCGAAGAGACGGCCACGGCGATCATTTCGCGGCCTTCTTCGGTAGTACCAATCGAGACGACTTTCACGCGCGGCGTGGCTTTTTCGAGCAGGCGCATGTATTTGTACACGTCTTCGGCGTAGGGAAGGATGCCGGGTGCGCCGGCGATGTCGCCGAGGACGACTTCGGGCGTCGGCACTGTTTTGCTGGCGGGCAGATAGGCGACCAGTGGCGAGGAGAAGTAGGGCGCAGTGGTGTACTTACTGATCTTGGCGGTGTAAGCCTCGTCGACGGGTTGTTTGGGATCGCGTGCCGGGGGAGTTTCGCCGTCAGCCAGGACGATACTGCCAGTCGGAAGCGCGATGATCGGAAGCAGAATTAGTCTCAGCCATGATTTGCGGGCCATGAAATCTCCTTGATGAATACGAACGCGAAAGTTTAACCCAAATTCGGGTGGGGTAGGAAATGTGGCGGGCGCAAGGCGGAAGAGAAAGATTCCAGCCCTCCGGGCGCCGAGAGGAGGAGCAGAGAGTTCACGCAAGGCGGGACAAGACCGGGTTGGGCCGTGAACTAAAAAATAGGAAGAAACGCGAGGCATACGGGGGAAGGGATGCCATCTGCTTCGGAGACTTTAGCAAGCGGGAAGGTGAAGACGGGTGGATCGATGCGGAAGACGGTAATCGTATTGGAATTTTGATTTTCCGTAAGAAGGAAATGGCCGCCAGGGTCGATTGCAATATGGCGGGGCTCTTTCCCTCCGGAGGGAAAGAATGAAGCCGGGCCCTCCGGGCCACCTTTCTCCGGATCCGCGAAAAACAGGGTGATCGTATCCGAGCCGCGGTTGGAGGCGAACAGGGACTCCCCAAATTTTCCGAGCGGAAGCAGGACGATTTCAGCGGCTTCGTTGCGGCCTCGAGAGCCCACGGGCAGAGTGGGCAACACGCGGAGTTTGCCGAGTGTTCCTTTTGCTCCATCGTAGGAAAAAGAAGTAACCGTGGAGTTGATCTCACTGAGAACGTAGAGAAACCTGCCATTGCCCGAGAATACGGCGTGGCGGGGACCGGCGCCGGGTTCGAGCCTTGCGAAAGGCGGGTCGTTCGGAGTGATCGTACCGTTCGAGGGATTAAACCGATAGACGAGGATCTGGTCGAGGCCGAGGTCCGCAACGAGAAGAAAGCGGTTGTCTTCGGAGATTTCGACCCAGTGGGCATGGGGCCCTTCCTGGCGCTCTTTGTTGGGGCCGGCTGCGCCGGCATCCTGGACAGCGGAGGTGTGTCCGCCGAGTTTGCCGTCGGGGAGGATCGGGAAGACGACCACGTTGCCGGAAGTGTAGTTGGCGGCGAAGAGGTATTTGCCAGTTTTATCGAAGGAGAGATAGCAAGGATCTTCGCCGAGGGCTGAAAGTTGGTTCAGGAGCGTCAGCCTGGCGGATTTGGCGTCAACAGAGAAGGCACTGATGGTGCTTTGTTTGCCGGATTCGTTTGCGGCGTAGACCCACTTGCCGTTCGGATGAATTACGAGCCAGGAAGGATCGGGCGTTTCCGCGGCCAGGCCCTTCGGAGTGAGCTTGCCGGTAGCGGCGTCAAATTCGTACGCGTAGATGCCCTTGCTGTTTGTTTCGTGGGTGTAGGTGCCGACGAAGACTAGATAGGTGTGACCTTTGCCGGATTGGCCGAGGACGATCGAAGCAGACAGAAGAGCGAGTGACGTGGCAGAGAAGAGGAAGGCAAAGGCCCGGCGAGAAATATTCATGGGGATCAAGTCTAACGCATAAGCAGAGAAAAGGGGGCATCGGCTGGCGTGCCTCTTTTTGGTTGGTCGAACTGGCTGAAGCGGGAGCTTCGCTCCCGCACTCAAAATTACTTCTTCGCTTCCTCGTCTTCTTCGTGGAGGACGGCGGCGGCGGCAACGGAATCCTGGTCGTCGAGGCGGAGCAGGCGGACGCCCTGGGTGGAGCGGCCAGCTTCGCGGATTTCGTTGGCATGGACGCGGATGACCTTGCCGTGCTCGGTGATGATCATGACGTCGGACTCTTCGGTGACCTGAAGAGTGGAGACGACGGAGCCATTGCGATCGGTGGTCTTCATGTTGACGACGCCCTTGCCGCCGCGCGAGGTGATGCGGTATTCGGCGAGAGCGGTGCGCTTGCCGTAGCCTTTTTCCGAGACGGTGAGCATCAGCGTGGTGAGCGAGTCCTTGATGTCCTCGTTGTCTAGTTCTTCAAGGTTCTGGGTGGTTTTCTTGCGTTCCTTGGCGATGATCTCGAAGTCAGGCTGGACGGCGTCCATGCTTACGACGTAGTCGTCTTTCGCCAGGTCCATGCCGTTCACGCCGCCTGCGTTGCGACCCATCGGGCGGACCTCCGTCTCGCGGAAGAGGATGGCCTGGCCTTCGTGGCTGGCGAGGAAGATCATCTGCTTGCCGTCGGTGAGCTTGGCGCCAATCAGCTCGTTATCAGCCTCGAGATTGATGGCGATGATGCCGGTGGAACGCGGATTGGAGAATTCCGTGAGGGCCGATTTCTTGACCGTGCCGTCTTTCGTGGCCAGGAAGACGAAGCGGCCTTCTTCCTCGAGATTGGTGGCGGCAACCAGCGCAGTGAGTTTTTCGTCTTCCTGGAACTTCACGAGGCTGGAAATGGATTTCCCGCGCGTTGCGGCGGCGGCTTCGGGGAGCTCGTACACCTTCAGCCAGTAGACGCGGCCCTTGGAGGTGAACAGCAGAATGTAGCTGTGTGCTGAGGCGACAAAGAGATGCTCGACAAAATCTTCTTCCTTGGTCTTGGCCCCGATGCGGCCCTTGCCGCCGCGCGACTGGTGGCGGTAGACCTCTGCGGGCGTGCGCTTGATGTAGCCGGCATGGCTGACGGTGATCAGCTGATCGGTGTCGGCGATCAGATCTTCGAGCTTGATTTCGTCAACTTTGTCCACGATCTGCGTGCGGCGGTCATCGCCGTAGGCTTTGTGGACTTCGCGCAACTCACCGGTTATGACCTGCTTGAGCTTCCTGTCGCTGGCGAGGATTTCGCGCAACTCCGCGATCAGGTCGCGGATGGACTTCAATTCCTTGATGATTTCATCGATGGAAAGCTGGGTGAGGCGGTGCAACTGCAATTCGAGGATGGCGTCGATCTGTGCGTAGCTGAGGGTGAGGGAGTTGCCACGGCCGGCCGCTTCGATTTCGGCAGCGCCGACAAAGCGATACTTGCGGCCATCGAGTTTCACGCCTTCGAGTTTTCTTGACTTGCCGTTTTCGGTGATGGTGACGTCCTGTTCGCTGAAATACTTGAACAGGTTTTCCTTGGCTTCGGCGCGGCTGCCGCTGCCGCGGATGACGCGGATGACGTTGTCGAGGTGATCGAGCGCGATCTGGTAGCCGACCAGGATGTGTTCGCGCTCTTCGGCTTTGCGCAGCTCGAAGATGGTGCGGCGGCGAACCACTTCCATGCGGTGTTCGATGAAGAGCTTGATGAGGGGAATGAGGCCGAGTTCGCGCGGCTGGCCACCGACGATGGAGAGCAGGATCATGCCGAAGGATTCCTGCATCTGGGTGTACTTGAAGAGGTTGTTGAGAATCAGCTGGGACTCTTCGCCGCGCTTCAGTTCGACGACGATGCGCATGCCTTCGCGGGAAGATTCGTCGCGAACGTCGGAGATGCCTTCGATTTTCTTGGTCTGGACGAGTTCGGCGATACGCTCAATGAGTTTTGACTTGTTGACCTGATAGGGGATCTCGGTGATGACGATATTTTCGCGGTCCTTGGTGGCTTCTTCGATGGCGGCTTTGGCGCGCATGATGAAGCTGCCGCGGCCGTTGCGATAGGCGGCTTCGATGCCTTCCCTGCCCGCGATGTAGGCGCCGGTCGGAAAGTCGGGGCCGGGAACGATCTTCATGATTTCTTTCAGGGTGGTGTCGGGCTTTTCGATGAGGAGGATTGCGGCGTCAACGATTTCGCGGAGGTTGTGCGGGGGAATGTTGGTGGCCATGCCGACGGCGATGCCGCTGGCACCGTTGACAAGAAGATTCGGAATGCGCGACGGGAGGACGACTGGTTCTTCGCGGGTCTGGTCGAAGTTGGGGATAAAGTCGACCGTTTCTTTTTCGAGGTCGGCGAGAATGTCTTCCGTGATTTTCGCCAGGCGCGCTTCGGTGTACCGCATGGCCGCCGGGGGATCGCCGTCGACGGAGCCGAAGTTACCCTGGCCGTCGATCAGCGGATAGCGCATGTTGAAGTCCTGCGCGACGCGGACGAGGGCGGGATAGATTACGGCCTCACCGTGCGGGTGATAGTTGCCGGAGGTGTCGCCGCAGATCTTGGCGCATTTGCGATAGCCGCGATTCGAAGCGAGCCCGAGATCGTTCATGGCGACGAGGATGCGGCGCTGGACCGGCTTGAGGCCGTCGCGCACGTCGGGCAGGGCGCGCGCGATGATGACGCTCATCGCGTAGTCGAGATACGACTTGCGCATTTCGGCTTCGATGTCGATGGGAAGGAGTATTGATGTGTTTTTCTCGTCTGCCATGTGTCCTCTTCTACCGTGGTTCGTGATCCGTGTCGGGTGACCCGCGAAAAGCTATGTCGCTTTGACTTCTAGTGACCCTTTGCGGCGCGTTCGATGGCGTATGCCTTGACGGTGTCGAACGCGTCGGCGGCGTTGGTGAAGCGCCTTGCTCTAAATTCAGCTTCGATCAACCGCAAGAATGAATCGCACTCGGATTGATTGCCCAGATTGATTGCCACGCCTTTTTCGTTGTCCGGCGCAGAGGTGGGAACCGCGCGAAATTCGCTTACGCTTAGTCCGCGCAATCCTGGCAATGTCGTCCACCCCAACTGATATATCATTCCTTCTGTGCTTGCCTCGCTTCGCTCGCTGGCCGGTCCCGAGAGGGGCCGGAACGGGTCTTGCTGAAACTAGCCGAAGGCCTAAGACCTGAAGGCCTGGGCTAGCGCCCATTTCACAACTTAGATATCGAGATTGACTACTTCGAGGGCATTGTCCTCGATGAATTTGCGGCGCGCTTCGACGTTTTCACCCATCAGCGTGGTGAAAATATCTTCGGCGGCGACAGCGTCCTCGAGCTTCACCTGCAGCAGCGTGCGGGTATCCGCGTTCATGGTGGTTTCCCACAGTTGCTCGGCGTTCATCTCGCCCAAGCCCTTGAACCGGGTGATGGTGAAATCTTTCTTGGCGTCTTCCATGACGTAGTTGAGAACGTCAGTGGCTTTTTCCCGGGTAACCTTCGTGCCGTTGCGCGCGACCGTGAACGGCGGATGGTTGAATTCCTCGATCTGCTTGGCGAGGGCGCGCAGCCGCTTGTACTCTGCAGTGGAGGCAACACCCCAGCTGATTTTCTGGTTGTGCGGCAGCCCGAACTGAATTTCGTAGAGGCTGTGTTCCTCGTCGAAGGCGATCTTGCCTTCGAGCTTGAGTTTTGACTTGTCGATTTCCTTGAGGAGTTTCTCTAAGGCTTTCTTGTCCTCGAAATCCGTTTTCTTTTCGAGGCCGCTTTCAGCGAGGAGTTCGACGAGGCCGGGTTCCCGCAGTCGGCGGCCGAGTTTGGCGGCGGCCGCGTCGTATTCCTGAACATTCAACAAGAAGGTGGTTAGGCGCGCCCCTTCGAGATTTACGCCTTCCTTGGCCTTCACGATGTGGTCTTCGGTGGCGCGCTTCATCAGTTCGTGGGCAAACTCGCGGTCGTCGCGGATATAGCGCTCGGTCTTGCCGCGCTTCACGCGATAGAGCGGCGGCTGGGCGATGTAAACATGGCCGCGCTCGATGAGCTCCTTCATGTGGCGGAAGAAGAAAGTGAGGAGGAGCGTGCGAATGTGCGAGCCGTCGACGTCGGCATCGGTCATGAGAATGATTTTGTGGTAGCGGAGCTTGCCGGCGTCGAAGTCGTCCTTGCCGATGCCGGTGCCGAGAGCGGTGATGATGGCGCGGATTTCTTCGTGGCCCAGCATTTTGTCGTAGCGGGCTTTTTCGACGTTAAGGATTTTGCCTTTGAGGGGAAGAATCGCCTGGTATTTGCGATCGCGGCCCATCTTTGCGGAGCCGCCGGCCGACTCGCCCTCGACGACAAAGAGCTCGCAGCGAGCCGGATCGCGTTCCTGGCAGTCCGCCAGTTTTCCGGGCAAGCCGCTGGAATCCATCGCTGATTTGCGGCGGGTAAGCTCGCGGGCCTTGCGGGCGGCTTCCCGGGCGCGCGCGGCGTCAATGCACTTGCCGATGATGCGGCGCGCGACGGTGGAATGCTTGTCGAACCAGTCGCCAAGCTTTTCGTTGACCAGTTGCTCGACGTCGCCCTTGATGTCGCTGTTCAGCTTGCCTTTGGTCTGGCCTTCGAACTGGGGCTGCGGCAGGCGGACGCTGACGACAGCGACGAGACCTTCGCGGACGTCGTCGCCGGAAATGCTGACTTCGTCTTTCTGCTCCTTGAGCATGCCGGCGTTCGAAGCGAAATTGTTGATGGTGCGCGTGAGGGCGGAGCGGAAGCCGGACAGATGCGAGCCGCCGTCGACAGTGTTGATGGTGTTGGCAAAGGAAAAGACGTTTTCACCATAGGTGTCGTTGTACTGCAGGGCGATTTCGATTTCGACGTTGCCCTTCTTGCCTTCCATATAAATCGGGGAATCGTGGAGGGAGGTCTTGCCACGGTTGAGGTGCTTGACGAATTCGGCGATGCCGCCGGTGAAGCGGAATTCGGCGGATTTCTCGGAACGCTCGTCGGTAAGGGTGATCTTCAGGCCTTTATTGAGAAACGCGTATTCGCGGAGTCGGGTGGCCAGCGTGTCGTAACTGAAGGTGGTCTTTTCAAAAATGCTCGGATCTGGATGGAAAGTAACTTTCGTGCCGGTTTTGCGGGTCTTGCCCGTCTGCTTCAGCTTGGAGGTAGGCTTGCCCTTTTCGTAGGACTGCTCCCAGACGGCGCCATCACGCTGGATTTCGAGCTCAAGCTCATCGGAAAGAGCGTTGACGACGGAAACGCCGACGCCGTGAAGGCCGCCGGAAACCTTGTAGGTGTCGCTGTCGAATTTCCCGCCGGCGTGAAGAACTGTGAGGACGACTTCAGCGGCGGGGCGCTTTTCCGTGGCGTGCATGTCTACAGGAATGCCGCGGCCGTTATCAATCACGGTTACCGAGTTGTCGGCGTGAACGGTGACGTTCACTTCATCCGCGTAACCGGCCATTGCTTCGTCCACTGAGTTGTCAACGACTTCCCAGACCAGGTGGTGGAGGCCCATTTCGCCGGTCGAGCCGATGTACATGGCGGGGCGCAGACGAACCGCTTCCAGGCCGCCGAGGACTTTAATGGATTTCGCGTCGTACTGATGTCCGCTCTTAACTGCGGGTGTTTCTTTATCGCCCATTTGCTCTCCTGACATCGAAGCCTCTGGCAACCCGGTCGCGCGGAACGGCGCTCTCCACAAAAGGAAAATTCCGCCAACGGCCGTTCAAAACAATTTTTGCGAAGCAAGGAAAGGCGTGATGTCGGAACTCTCACTGACCGTCGCCTCACCCTTTGACTGCGATCCAACTGGGCCAGATCGGAGCTCGTAGGGCTTCCTGCTTCATCCCATCCCGCGATCCGGGACGTGGCGAAGACTTATGTTCTCCAGGGTGCCAGACCTGCTCCTGGCGCAGAGCGTTCGTGGTCCAGCGGTCCTGGCGGACGTGTCGATGGGGGGGAAGAAGGACCGATCGACAACCCGTAAATTTTACTGGAAAAGGGGGATTTTCTCAAGCGGCAGGATGGGGATTGTGGATAAACAAGTGTTGTATTTACAATAATGTACGAATACAATTTGGGTCTTTTCTATCCGCCAGGCGGGCTTGTCTGGGTGTGAAATCTGATCTCCCGGCTGGACGGAATTGGAGTCTCCGGGCTTTTGGCGAACTGCGGCTCGGACGGCGTGAAATTTAGAGTCGTAAATGGATCGGCCAGTGGCAATCAGATGCGCATGGGCATGATGACGTAGCGGTAGCGATAGCTTTCGTCGGCGAGCGGGCGCATCTGGCCGGCGGACTGTTCGTCCTTGAGTTCGATGCTGATCGGGCCATCAGCCGCGGCGGCCAGAAAATCGAGCATGTAGCTGGAGTTAAAGCCAATGGAGATGTTGTCGCCCTTGTAATCCTTGTCGATGGTTTCTTTGGCTTCGCCGTATTCGGGGCTGGAGGCGGAAATTTCCACGCCCTCGCTTGAAACGGCGAGCTTCACGGCGTGAGAGCGCTGGTCGGCAAGTTGCGAGACGCGGCGGACAGCGTCGCTCAGTTCGGCACGCTCGAGGACCACGGTCTTGTTGTTCTCGCGCGGAAGAACGGCTTCGTAATTCGGGAACTGGCCGGTGAGGATTCGGGAGATCAACAGGCGATGGCCGACCTGGAAGAAAAGATGGCTTTCGTCTTTCGCAAATTCCAGATGGGCGTCGGAGCCGGCCGCAGCGGAAAGTTTTTCCACTTCGTCCATGGCTTTCTTGGGGATCAGGACGCGCACTTCGCCGTTAAGGCCAGCCAGTTTCTGATCGGTTTCGGCAAGCGCCAGGCGATGGCCGTCGGTGGCTACCATGGCGAGCGTATCGGGCTTGAGGATCAGCAAGCCCCCGTTGAGGGTATAGCGTGACTCTTCCATGGAAATGGCGAATTTTGTTTTGGCGATCAGGCTTTCGAGCACTACTGCGGGGAGCTTGACCAGGGTGTGAGGCATTGCGGGCAGTGCGGGGAAATTTTCCTTGGCCATGCCGACGAGTTTGTATTTCTTCTTGTCACTGACGATTTCGACCCAGTGATTGTCGAGCAACCTGAACTTGATCTCGCCTTCTGGAAGGAGCCGGACGAGTTCGAGAAGTTTTTTTGCGGGGATGGTGCCGGCGCCTTCTTTCTTGACTTTAGCCTCACAGGAAGTACGCACGCTGAGCTCGAGGTCCGTGGCGGTTATCGTGACGCGGCTTCCCTTGGCCTCGACGAGCAGATTCGACAGGATGGGAATTGTGGTTTTGCGCTCTACGACGCCTTGCGTGGTGGTAAGTTCATTGAGCAGCGCGGACTTGGTTACGCTGAATTCCATGGATTGGCTTTCCTCACGTGCGGTGCCGGTTCCCGTCATGTTGCATTCCCCCGCTGAAATAACCCGCTGACGTACTGTACTCGCTTTTCTGCCAAGTATAAAGCGCGCAAGCAGCCCAGGGACTGTGGAAATGCAGCAGTCTGAGGATTCCCTGGAGCGGCCGTGTGTGCCGGAGAAATAAGGATTTTCACAAACACAAAGGCTTTCACAAAAACTCTAAAATAAAATTAAGCTCATAAAGCTTGTTGTTGTGATGAGCGCTGTGGATTGGTGGAAAAGCTCGCGGGCGCATGCCCGGCTTGACGATTCTTCAGCCAGTGTCACGAGGATTTCCGGGCGCAACTGCGGAAAAAGGGAGCCGGAGACCCGGGTGGGCCAGGTTGCTCCACTTCCATGCACATTTGATCCCCAACATTCCCACGTCTTGTTCACACGTTGCTAACAGGGTCGCCGCGTGACAAAAACTGGCGCGGAGCATCCCACTGGATGGAACTTCCGACAGATTTCGACAAAAGGTCCGGTCCAGGGCTGGTTCTGCCGGAATCTTTTTCGCAAGCAGAGGAGAGACAAAAGATGTCCACCGTTTTAATCACAGGGGCGAATCGCGGGTTGGGTTTGGAATTCGCGCGACAATACGCGGCCGACGGCTGGGATGTAATTGCAACTTCGCGTAATCCTGACAAGAGCGAAAAATTGCAGCAACTGAAGAAAAAGGACAAAAAGATAGCTTTACAGGCCCTGGATGTGACCAGCGATGAATCGGTCAAACAGTTAGGCGAAACTCTGGGCGGCAAGCCGGTAGACTTGCTGGTGCTGAACTCGGCCATTTATACAAGAAACGGAAACATACTAGGCGAACTCAATTTTGCCGGATGGCGGGAGTCGTTTGAAACAAACGTGCTCGGAGCGATCCGGGTGGCGGAGACACTCATCGAAAACGTCGCGGCAAGCAAGCGGAAACAGATCGCCGCGATCAGCACGGGGATGGGCTCAGTCGAAGCACTGGGATCCACGATCGGGTTTGGAATCGCCTACCAGTACAGGACAAGCAAAGCGGCATTAAACATGACGATGTCGATCCTGGCCAGGGAAGTGGAGTCACGGGGAATCAGCGTGGTGATATTCAGTCCGGGATGGGTGCAGACCGACATGGGAGGCGCGAACGCGGCGCTGACGCCGGACGAGAGCATTCAAGGCATGCGCAAGGTGCTCGAGGGGAATCCAATGGAGCTGACGGGGAAATTCCTGGGCTACGACGGCGCGACCTGGCCCTGGTAATTGAGGATTGAAGAGATCCGCAGACGCAACAGGAGGCCCAGGATCGAGATTGCGGGTCCTTTTTTGTTCCAGGAGGAAGCTTATTACTGCAAGGCGTCCATCAGGCGCGTGATCGTGCGATTGAGTTCCTTGTCGGAGCGGCGGAGCTCTTCGATCTTGTTGATCGAGTGCAGGACGGTGGTGTGATGCTTGCCGCCGAACTGCCGGCCGATTTCCGGTAGGGAAGCGGTGGTGAGCTGCTTGACGATGTACATGGCCACCTGGCGCGGGAAGGCGATGGCGCGGGTGTTGCTGCGGACCTTCAAATCCTGCTCCCGCAGATTGAAATGCTCGCTGACGCGCTTCTGGATCAGGTCGATCGTGACGCGCTTTTCCTGCGACGCGATGATATTGCGCAGTACCTGCTGCGCGGTGGTGAGCGAAACGATGGTACCGGTGAGCGAAGCGTATGCCATCAGGCGCGTGAGCGCGCCTTCAAGCTCGCGCACGTTGGACTTGATGGCGCGGGCGATGTACTCGGCGACGTCGTCGGGCAGATGGAAGCGATCGTTTTCCGCTTTCTTCTGGAGGATCGCGATCTTTGTTTCCAGGTCGGGCGGCTGAATGTCGGCGATCAGGCCCCATTCGAATCGCGAGCGCAGGCGCTCTTCGATTGAATTGATGTCCTTCGGCAAGCAGTCCGAGGAGATGACAATCTGCTTCTGCTGCTCGTACAGGGCGTTAAAGGTGTGGAAGAACTCCTCCTGGGTGCGCTCTTTACCCGCGATGAACTGGATGTCGTCCACAAGAAGCACATCAACGGTGTGGAAACGATCGCGGAAGCTGATCATGCGATCGAAGCGCAGCGAGTTGATGACCTCGATGGTAAATTTCTCGGCGCTCACGTAGCTCAGGCGCATGGCCGGATTGCGCTTCTTGATGGTGTGCCCAATGGCATGCATCAAGTGGGTCTTGCCCATCCCCACGCCGCCGTAAAGGAAAAGCGGGTTGTACGCCTTGGAGGGCTGCTCGGCGACGGCTCGCGAGGCGGCGTGCGCAAACTCGTTCGACTTGCCGACGACGAAAGTGTCGAAGGTGTAGCGCGTGTTCAACTGATGATCGCTGCTTTCAAAATCCAGTTTGGCCTGCTTGGTGCCATTGATGGCGGGAGCGGCTTGCACAGGTTCTTCCTCGGTGCAGACGTACTGCACCTTCATCTGAGGGGTACCCATCTGGTGAAAAACGGCTTTTACAATTTCGCCATACGTGCGGGTGAGAACCTGGCGGAAGACCGTACTCGGAATCTGGACGTACAGGGTGTCCCCTTCTGCGCGGTTGAGCCGAGTGGGCTGAAACCATGTGGAAAAGGTGTTGATGCTGACCCTGGATTTAATCAGATCGAGGAACTTATCCCAGAGATTCTGCACTTCTTTTTCACGGCCAATTTGGGTAGCTGTCGTCATCAGAAAAAGCCAAACCTAGACCATTTCCACAGCTGTGGGAAAACTGTGGAAAGCCAATTTCACCCTAATTCTTCAAGCCTTGGAGTTCTTTCCCGCGCCGGAACGATTGGTCGTTGCCCCTGTGGACCTGCGCGGACCTTTCAGACCTGCTGAACCAAGCACCTATGCTTTCAAACTGCGTTGGATTCTCGCGCACTGTTCCGGTGGGAGCAAGCGAAAAGTGCGCGAAGGGGTTCAACGAAGTTCACATGCCATGCACAACTTTTCCACAAGCACAGGAATTGTGCAAGTGCTAAGAAATTCGCAAATTTTGCCTGAAAAAATCACGGTTTACGCGCGGCGAAAAATGTGAATGCACTGTTTCAGTGCAAAGCGACCTGAGGAAAACGCGGTGAATTTTGCTCATGGTTTTCGGTCCGGCCGGGCAAATTCATATACGCCGAGCGGATCGGCGCCGATCAGCAGGCGGTCTTCCTCGACAAGAAGCACGTTGGCCTCAATGCGCGCGCCGTCCTTGGTGTAAATCTGATACTCGGAACGCCGGTTTCCTTCCTTGTCGAAGTGGAGCAACGTGTTGTGCAACGCGATCCAGACGTCGCCATTGACAGGATCCACGCCGAACGCGGTGAGAATGGGCTGGAGAGACGGGGGTTCGGTGCGTTTTTCCTGGCGTTCAATTTCCCTGCGGCGGGCGCGAGCTTCAGAAAACGCATCAATACTCGTAAATTGAAAATCCTGTTTGGCGAAACCGAACCGGTCATACTGGCGGACCAGCGACTCCGGTAAATAGGTGTACCCGTAGTAGACATGGCCATTGGGATCGGAAGCAAGCCGGCCTATGCTCACATAGCGATTGATGTCGTCGCGATCCGAGAGTTGCTCTGGATCGCCAAATTCGCGGGCGACGCGGCCTGCGGGACCAAACACGGTGACGAGGTGCAGACCGCGAGGTGCGGTCACCGCCACTTCCCCTTCAGGGAGCGCCGCCAACGAGATCGGAGAATTAAATTCGATTGAGCGGACGAGGGTGCCCGCGGGAGAAAAGACGTTGACCGCATTGTAGCCACGGTCAGCGACATAGACATTGCCCTGGGCATCAACGTCGCAGTCCTCACCAAAGGAGATCGGCGGATGGGCGGCATTATCGGTGGCAGGGGAGCGAGGAGGCGCCCCGATGACGGTCAATTGCTTTTCCATGGAGTCGAAAACCGCGATGCCCACGTTGGGGGAAGCGAGAAGATAGTATTTGCCGTCCCGCCCATGCCGCAGGGCGCGAAGTCCTGGGCCGATGGACGGGAAGACCCTGCGGCGGGCCATCAATTGATCGTCTACTTCAGACGCCGCGGAAGCCAGTCCGAGAGCGAGAACACAACTAGCCGCCGCGGCGGCGAGGAATTTACCAAATTTCCGTTGCATGTTCTTTCAGATTACCCCAGGCGCTTCGTGGTTGCCTATGCGTTCAACAAGTTGCCGTTAAGCTGCGGGAGGCTGGCGCGATCAATCAATGCGCAAGCGGAGGCGCTCGATGGATTTGGCCGCGAGGCGGCCGGCTTCATTAGGAGGAGCGGCTTCGTCCGTTTCGATGAGCACCGCGTTCAACTGAATATCGCCGGTGGCCACTTCAAAGCGCGCCGGCAGACCGTCGAGGAATCTCTTGATGATGCCGTGGCGATCCATGCCGATCACGCCGTTGTGTGGCCCGGTCATGCCAACGTCGGTGATGTAGGCGGTGCCTTTGGGCAGCACATGCTCGTCCGCGGTGGCCACATGCGTATGCGTCCCGACGACGGCGGTTACGCGGCCGTCGAGATACCAGCCGAGCGCGATTTTTTCGCTGGTGGTCTCCGCGTGCATATCCACGAGGACAAAAGCGACATCAGGCGGAAGCTTGGCCAATTCTTCGTCCGCTTTTTTGAATGGGTCGTCGTGGGCTGCAAGAAAGACGCGGCCCTGCAGGTTTACTACGGCGAACTTTATGCCTTTTTTCGATTCCCCCACAAACAAGCCGCTGCCAGGATTGACAGCCGCAAAATTCGCGGGACGCAGCAGCCGGGGTTGGTGGGGAATATATTCGAGGATTTCCTTGCGGTCCCAACTGTGATTGCCGCCGGTGAGCACTTCGATGCCGAGGCCGAGCAGTTCTTCGGCGATTTTCGGAGTGATACCGAAACCGGAGGCGGAGTTTTCGCCATTCGCGATCACCAGATCAATCTGCTGGTGCTCCACAAGGTCGGCAAGGCGCTCCTGAACGATGAGGCGTCCGGGAGAGCCGACGATGTCGCCGATGAAAAGAGTGCGCATGGGTGAATCGAGTGAACAGCAAAATGGAGCGGACTGCTTGGCCGTGGGCAGCTAGGCCGTGAACCTCTGAAATAGGTGGGTACCACGAGCCGGCCATTAGGCTTTCCTGCCCCGTCCGCGGGTTTCGCTCCGAAACCCACCGGCGGGACAGGCCGTGCACACAAGCCGACTATCCGCAGCACCCCAGAGATTCGTTACGGTTCAAACGGCTTTCGCGACCACACCTGCTTCGAAGTACCGCTCCGGAATCTATTATCCTCCCCCCGGGAAGTTCCGTCCAATCGGGGCCCGGGACCGGTGCCCGGATCCGGCGCCGGGCAGGTCAGCCGAAGTGCCGATAGCCGTCCCAGAACTCACGCCAGGGTTTCTTCAGGCCTTGGCAGACGTAAATATCCGGATGATCGACAGTCTCCTCGTTTTCGACGCCCAGCCGGTTCCAGGAATGCGCGGCGACCCGGCAGGAAGCGAAGTTCTCGCTGAGAAAATGCGAGGAGTGTCCGAGGACAATCAGGATATCCGGTGGGGGATCGCCGTAGCCCCGCACCCAGAAGGAATTGACGCCGCTGATGACGGGAGGGAGTGCGTACCGGGGACCAAAGAGATTGATGGCCCCTGCTTCGCCGTAGTTGGCTGCGAGGATTCCAAGATGTGCGCGCTCATCCGCAGGCAGGGAGTCACGCACCTCGGCGACGGTTTCGACCAATTCCGGCCAGCCCATTTCTTCGACGAAATCGCCTTCGACCTTGCTGGCGACGTCCCACCATTTTGAATGCACCGGTGCCAGTGGCAAGACCAGCATCGCCGAGATTGCGATGTCTGCTGTCAAGACAACGAACGCGACCGCCCTGGCTAGGGCAGCCCGAGCGCGATCGAGGGAAACCAGCCAGCGCTCTCCCCACACGCTGCCTGCGGCGTAAACCATCGGATAAGCCGCCGCAAAATAATAGACGCGGCCTTTCAGAATCACGAACAGCGCCAGTGGAACGACAAACATCCACCCGATTGAACGAAGGCGTTTTCCGGCCAACGCAAGAAGTGCATAGTAAAGACCGGCCAGGCAAAGCGGGAACGCGAACAGGGTCATTTTCAACTGGCCGGGCAGAAAATTCTTGGTTCTCCCCTGGCGGATGTCGCGCTCATGAATGTGCCGCAGAAAATCCAGGGAGACGAAATGGTTCTGAGCTTGCCATTGCAGGTTCGGAAGAAGAATCAGGATGGAAAGCGCGACACCGTACCAGAGCCATTTGCTGCGCAGGTAACGCCGCCGGTCGGTGAGCAAAACTCCGGCGACAATGCCAACCGCAAAAACGCCCATGGTGTATTTCGAAAGCATGCCGAACCCGATCGAGGCCCCAACAGCGAGCCACCAGCGCGGGTCGTCGGACATGAGCAGGCGGACCATGAAATAAGCCGCGAGCACCCAGCAGAGATAGTCGAACGAGACGTATTGCATCAACGCCCCGCCGCCGAGGCAGAACGGAACCCCGGCGAATGCGGCGACCAGTTGCGCGCCACGGCCTCCACCCATCTCCTTGGCCATAAGCCCCGTGAGGACGAGGGCGACGGCCTGCGCCAGCGCCGCGAACAGGCGAAAGCCGGGCAGCGTGGGGCCAAACAGGATGAGGGACAACCGGCCGAAGAATGGGGTAACGGGCGGGTAGGCGACGTAGCCCCAGGCCAGATGGCGTGCGTCGTCGAGCGTGGCAAGTTCATCGCGGTGGATGCCATAGCGCTGGCCCACGAGCATGTGCGCGATAACGGTGACGAGCGCGAGATAGATCAGCAGCGCGGTGTCGCCAAGCCACACCGGATCGTGCGCGGCTGTTCTGGAATTGCGGGATTGTGGTTCAGGGAAAATGTTCGCGGACAAGGAGGGAGGTCTCCCGGAAGAAAGTTTCGGGTCCATCTGCGTCAACAAATCATAGCAGCAGAGTCCTCGGCCGTCCGAGAGGAATGAAAAAACGATTGCCGCATCCCGGGGTCAGGATGCGGCAACTGGAAGTTCAGCCAGGAAGCCAATCAGGGTTTGGATTGAGGAGCGGGCGGAGCTTGTTCCTTTGGGCTAGCCTTGGGCTTTTCCATGGGCTGCTCTTTCGGAGCATCTTTAGGAGCTTCCTTCGATTGTTCCTTGGGTGCTGCCTTTGGCTCGATCCCGATCAGCTCGACATCGAAGACGAGCGTGGAGTTCGGGCCGATTGGAGAGCCCGGAGCGCCGCGCTCCCCGTAAGCGAGGTCCGAGGGAATATAGAGCTGCCACTTGGAGCCGACGGGCATGAGCTCGATCGCTTCCGTCCAGCCCTTGATTACGCCGCCGACGGGAATTTTCAGCGGCTCGCCGCGTTTGTAGGAGCTGTCGAACTCGGTGTTGTCCACCAGCGCGCCGCGATAGTGGCAGAGCACGGTGTCTTCCGCCGTCGGCTTGGGGCCGGTGCCCTCTTTGATGATTTTGTATTGCAGGCCGCTCGGGAGGGTGACTACGCCTTCCTTGGTTTTGTTGGCGGCCAAGAAGGCTTCTCCGGTTTTCTTGTTTTCGACTGCGGCAGCCTTGGTCTTTGCTTCTTCCTTCCTGCGAACCTCCGCTTGCAACGCCGTAAGAGCGGCCTTGGCTTCCTCGTCGGTGAGCAGGAGCTTGTTGCCGGCGAGGGCGTCTTTCAATCCGCGCAGCAGAACGGCGGGATCGACCTCGACAGAGTCGCGCTTCAGGTTTTTGCCGATGTTCATGCCGATGGCGTAGCTGGACTTCTGGCTTTGCGTCTTCAGGGTGAGCGGCGCCGGAGTTTTCCTGGCGGCTGCCGTGCCAGCTTTTGCCGCAGGCGTTTGAGCGGTTTTGGCTGCAGTGGCAGGGTTTGCCGCTGCAGGCGGAGTTGAAGGTGAATTCGCGGCCGGAGTCTGCTGTGCCGGAGTGTTGGCCGCCACGAAAAGTCCCACAGCGACCAGAGAGGTAGCGATAAATGTTGTTTTGGGCATAGGTAAGTATTGTGGCATTCCCTACGCCCGGCGACAAATTGAATCCGGCCCTAGGTGTGACTCGCGCGTAACTGGAGCCTTCGCTACAATGGCTTCGCTACCGAGGAGACGCGAGCGATGAACTACCGGCGTTTTGGACGCACTGGATGGCAGGTCAGCGAGATTGGTTACGGGATGTGGGGACTTGCAGGGTGGACGGGGTCTGACGATGCGGAATCGGTGGCGTCGCTTCGCCGCGCCATCGAGCTGGGCTGCAATTTCTTTGATACCGCATGGGCTTATGGCGACGGCAAGAGCGAGGAGATCCTGGGCAGAATCGTCCGGGAATTCAAGGGGAACCCCGCGGTGGGCGGCCCGGACAAGCATCTCTATGTGGCCACGAAAATCCCCCCGAAGAACCGCCGCTGGCCGAGCCGCCGGGACTTCACGCTGGATGATTGCTATCCGCCGGCGTATATCGAGCAGTACATCGAGAAGAGCCTAAAGAACCTGGGGCTTGAAACGATCGACCTGATGCAACTGCACACCTGGGAGGACCGCTGGCTGAACGATGAACGGCTGCCGCGGGCGATCGAGAACATGAGGAAGAGCGGGAAAGTGCGCGCTTTTGGACCGAGCATGAACCGATGGGAACCCTCAAATGGAATTCGGGCGGTGCTCGAAGGGCACGCGGAGGCAGTGCAGGTGATTTACAACATTTTCGACCAGAACCCGGAGGACGCATTGTTTCCGATCTGCCGTTTGAAGCAGGCCGCGGTGATCGCGCGCGTACCATTTGACGAGGGCACGTTGACCGGCACATTGACGGTCGATTCAACCTGGCCCGCGGGCGACTGGAGGAATACCTACTTTGTGCCGGAGAATTTGAAGTCCAGCGTGGAGCACGCGGAAGCGCTGCGTCCGCTGGTGCCCCCGGGCAGCACGATGGCGGATATGGCGTTGCGGTTTATTCTGAATAATCCCGATGTGAGCACGATCATTCCGGGGATGCGGAAACTCAGGAATGTCGAAGCCAACATCAAGGCGGGGAATTCAGGGTCTCTGCCGGCGGAGTTGCACGGGGGATTGCGGGCGCACCGGTGGGACCGCAATCCGACGACGTGGTCGCAATAATCGAGGATCAGTTTAAGAGGAGACGATGAGTGCCAGCATAAAAGTGGAGATTTTCCACCAGACGTATCCGATTCAAGGGGATCTTGATGAAATCTACATCCGCCGCGTCGCCGCGTATGTGGATCATAAGATGAAGGCGATTTCCGAGATGGCGTCGACGATTGATACGCAGAAAGTGGCGGTGCTGACGGCGCTGGCGATCGCGGACGAGTTGCACCGGTTAAAGGAGGAACGCGGGGAACGCGAGGAGATCTTGAAGGAGCAGGCCGAGAGGTGCCTGACGCTGGTGGAGCGCGCGTTGCGGAAGACGGAGTAGGAGGACGGATCTGACGCAGAAACAAGGAGCGGCCCGCCCGCCGTGGCCGGCCCTACAAGAATCAGCTGGCGCGGAGGGTAGCGCCGAGATTTTTCCCCAGGGCTGCGATGATACGGGCGGAGAAGTCGTTGATTTGCGCTTCGGTCAGCGTGGCTTCGCGGCTCTGGAAACCGATCCGCACGAGCAGTGAATATTTCCCAAAAGGAACATTTTTGCCGCGGAATAGGTCGGCTGCCTCGACCGTTGCAATTTCCGTGATGCCCAGCGACAGGATAGTTTGCTCGACCCGGGCGAAGGGGACGCCATCGGCAAGGAAAAGTGAAAAATCCCTCTCGACGCCGGGGAAACGCGGCAGCGGTTCATAGCGGCGGTTGTTCTTCATTCCGTAGTACATGCAGTAGAGCGGCCCGAGATTGATCTCCGCCAGAAAGACATCCTGACGAAACTTGAATTTTTCGGCGACTCGCTTGGCTAGTTGACCCGCCCAGCCGAGCGCGGGTCCTTTCTCCTTACCGAGAGAGATTGCGCCGCGGCGCGCAGGGTTCAGCCAGTCGGGACCGCCATACTCCCAGCGAAGCCCGCCGGAGAGGGCGCCGATGGCGTCGAGATCGCCTTTCAGATCGGCAAGGGTATAGTCGCGCGGCGAATCGTAGAGAGCCTGCGGGCGCGCGGCGCCGGTCGCGCCAATTGCGAGGACGCGCGTTTCGACGGGCTTGCCTTCGAGCAAACGGTAGTGGCTGCCAATTTCGAAGAGCCGCAGATTGCGCTGGCTGTGATTCAAGTTCCACTCGATCGCGGAGGCCATGGTGACCGCGCCCGTGGATCGCAGAACGCCTGCTTCCTCCGAGAGCGGATTCAGAAGTTTTGCGGGAACGGCGTCGGGTGGCCGGAATAGTTCGTTCCGCTCTCGGGCGACGTGTGGAATGGTCAGTGCTTCGTGATAGCCAAGGCCAATCAGCCGTTCGCGAAGGCGGCTTTCCGCTTCGTAGTGCGGCAATCTGGCGGCGCCGGAGCGAGATACGGGCAAACGCGGTGGAAACTTGTCGAGGCCATAGATACGGGCGACCTCTTCGATGAGATCGATTTCGCGCTCGACATCGGCGCGCCACGCGGGTTCGGTGCATTCCCAGGCGGCGAGCAGTGAATCTGCCGCGCCCCGGGTGTGATCGACGCGCACGGGAGCAAAGCCGAGCGCGGAAAGAATCGCCTCAAGGTCCTTGTCTGGCACATCGGCGCCCATGACGCGCAGAAGTTCCGCGCGTGTGATGAAGATTTCTCCTGGCGCGCGCTTCCCCGGATAGACGTCAACCAGACCGGAGAGAAGCTCCCCACCGGCAAGTTCGAGAATGAGTTCCGCCGCCCGGCGAGAGGCGAATTCCGCCATTTCAGGATCAGCGCCGCGGCCGAAGCGCGTGCTGGCTTCCGTGTGCAGGCGCAAGGAACGGGCGGCACGGCGTATGGCGACGGGCTCGAACCAGGCGCATTCGATCAGAACATTTCTTGTGGAGAAGGAAATCTCTGTTTCGGCGCCGCCCATAATGCCCCCGATGCCGACCGGGCGGGATCCATCGCCATCTGAAACCACGCAGATGCCGGGGCCGAAACTGCGTTCGATACCGTCGAGGGTCTTCAGTTTTTCGCCGGAGACTGCGCGGCGGACGACGATCGTGTGATCCCGGACGAGATCGTAGTCGAACGTGTGAAGCGGGTGTCCCAGCTCAAGCATTACGTAGTTGGAAATATCCACGACGTTGTTGATGCTGGCGCTGCCTGCGCTTTCCAGCCGATCCTTCAGCCATTTTGGCGACGGCTGAATCTTTACCCCGCGAATCAACCGCGCGGTGAAGCGCCCGCAGAGTTCCGGCGAGTCAATTCTGACCCTGATTGCTTCACTCGCCCGGGCGGCGTTCGATTCCGCCGGCTTCGGGGAGCTCGTTTTCAACGGCAGGCGGTAGATTGCACCAATTTCACGAGCGATGCCCAGCATGCCCAGACAGTCGGGACGGTTGGACGTGATCTCCGCATCGATCACCGCGCCGTGCGGGCCCGTTTCAATGGAGGCGATATTGGTGCCGGAAAGAGCAAGCCGCGAGGCGACTTCCTCCGGCGAAGCGGTGACCTCCACGAATTCTTTCAGCCAGTTGTAGGAAACCTTCATGCGCTTCCCCTGTCGTAGTCCAGTTTGCCCGCGTACACGCGCGTGCGGTACTCCATGTGGACCACGCCGCCCTTATGATGAGCGTCAAAAAGCCTGCGAAGCTCTTTCATCATCGGCTCAAACCGCGGATGCCCGGGAAGCGGCGCATACGAACTGCTGCGCAGGCGGCCGCTCAGGCCTTCAAAATCGAACTCCTGAAAATTTGGCAGCGAATGCGAGGTAAATTCATTCGCGCCGAAAAATTCGAGCATCTGGTCGGCGCGCGGGTAGCTTTCGCTGACGCGGGCATAGTCTGTGCCAAAGCGATTCAACAGGGTTTCGTACTCGCGCAGGAATGCAGTTTCATCGATCAAGCGCTCGTTCCAGATGACCAGGGCGCGGCCCCCGGATTTCAAAATGCGATGAAATTCGTCACGCGCCGCGGGCATTTGAAACCAGTGGAACGCCTGGCCGGCTGCGACGAAATCGACCGAACCGGGGTCGAGCGTCGTAGCTTCGGCGGAACCCGCGACGCTTGTGAAGTCGGGATAACCACCCAGAAATTCCTCGCCTGCCGCGCGCATTTCAGCGTTGGGCTCGACACCCACAACTCGATTGCCGAAATCGAGGAACAACTTACTTAAAAAACCGGTGCCGGAGCCGATATCGGCGACGATGTGTTCGGCGCGAAAGTTGGTCCAGGTCTTCAGCAGCGGCAGAATTTCCTCCGGGTAGCCTGGACGGTAGCGAACGTAGTCCACCACGCGACTGGAGAAACGTTGTTTGGCGTCGGAGAAGGTCATCGGGTGACTCGTGACCGGTGACTGGTGAATCGTGGACCTGTCCGTCCTGAGCTAGCTGGCGCCCGCGATGGGATCCGGCGGCTCATGGGAATTGCTTCAGGAAGCGCACGTCGTTCTGGAAAAACACCTGGATGTCGTCGATGCCATATTTGAGCATGGCGAGGCGATCCATGCCCATGCCGAAGGCGAATCCGCTGACTTTTTTGGCCTCATAGTTCACGAAGCCATAGACCGCGGGATCGACCATGCCTGCACCGAACAGTTCGATCCAGCCAGAGCCTTTACACTTGCCGCAGGTTGTGCCGGCCGCTCCCGTGCCGCTGCCGCCGCAGAAAATACAGGAGACGTCGAACTCCACCGAGGGTTCCGTGAACGGAAAATAGCTGGGGCGGAAGCGCGTTTTCACGCTTTCGCCGAAAAACTGTTTCACGAAATATTCGATGGTACCGGTGAAATCGCAGAATGTGATGTCCGTGTCGACAGCAAGGCCTTCGATCTGGTGGAACACGAACGAGTGGGTAGCGTCGGGATTATCGCGGCGGTAGACCTTGCCGGGCACGATGACGCGCACGGGTGGCTGGCGCTTTTCCATGGTGCGAATCTGCACGGGCGAAGTGTGGGTGCGGAGAAGCAGCGGCCCAGGCGCACCTTTGGGCAGGTCCAGATAAAACGTATCCATGTCGTCGCGGACCGGATGATGCTCGGGAATGTTCAGCGCTTCGAAATTGTAATAGGGCGTCTCGATTTCCGGGCCTTCGACAACCGAGAAGCCGATGGAAAAAAAGATGTCCTCGATTTCCTGCATCACGGAACGGACCAGGTGATGGGAGCCGATCGGGCGAATCACTCCGGGAAGCGAGAGGTCGATGAGATCTTTTGCGGCAACAGCAGACCCAGCGCCGTGTTCAACGGCAGCGCGACGGACTTCAATTTGTGCGTCGACGTGTGTGCGCAATTCGTTCAGAGCAGCCCCGACAGAGCGCTTCAGTTCCGGAGAAGCCGGCTTCAACCAGTTGTCCGTAACCAGGGTGATCACTCCGGATTTGCGGCCGAGCCACGCGTCGCGAAACGCTTTAAACGAGGCTTCATCGGTCGCGCGGGCAGCTTCGACGTCGAATCGCGCACGGATTTCAGCGAAGAGGGATTCGAGGCCTTCAGCGGAGCTGATGCCGAGAGCAGCGAGAGTTTCTGAGAGCTTCAAATCCGGGGTCGACATAGGTTGCCGTATGAATATAGCGCAGGGGCGTGGTTCGGCGCCTGGCGAAAGAAAAGACGGAGTAAACCAGAGATCCCTCACCCGCGCATCCGCGGGCGAGAGATGACCGACAGGCAGCCCCGCCCCTACAAGGTACGGAACTACGCCTTCTTGGCTGCTGGCTTGGGGGTTCGCTTGGGCGCGAACGCCTTGGCCTTTTCGGCGATTTGCGCGAAGCCGGCGGCGTCCTTCACGGCAATGTCGGCGAGGACTTTCCGGTCGAGGGCAATTCCCGCGGCTTTCAGGCCATGGATCAGTTGGCCATAGGTGATGCCGTTCTGGCGGGCAGCCGCGCCGACCCGCTGAATCCACAAGCGGCGGTATTGGCGCTTCTTTACGCGGCGATCGCGTTTTGCATAGCGATCCGCGCGATTGGCCGCTTCCTGCGCGGACTGGTAGAGCTTGCTCTTGGTGAGGAAAAAGCCCTTGGTCCGCTTGAGGTACTTCTTACGCCGGGCCCGGCGTTTTGTGCCGCGTTTTACGCGTGGCATGGGTTTGCTCCTTATTCTTGCTGTGCATCAGGCCTGGAGGCCTGAGCTACAGATTTTCCTGGAAACGAAACGGGTCGCGCAGAGACGCGGACATGCGTCGCTCGCAACGGGTTTGTTTCCGAGGTGTTTCGCAGTTGCCTTGCGGCCTGGCCCCGACCGGGTCGGGGTCGCTGCGAGGCCGGGCTAAAACCCGGCGCCTGAACGCTCTCCGAGGAGAGCGGAACGGCCGGCAGGCACCCGTGTAGCACTGCCTGGCACGTTATTGCGAAACCGGAGTTCCGCAGTTCTTGCATTGGTGAGGCCCTTGGAGACCGACTCAGGGCAGTCGAGCCCCACCCCTACAAAATCGAGAAATCAGATGCCGTACGGAAGCATCTGCCTGGTCTTGGCCAGGTCGGCCTTGCTGACCTGGGTCAGCTTCTTCAGCTTGCGCATGCGCTTCGGAGCTTTGGTGCCCAGCAGGTGGCGCTTGCCAGAATGCATGCGCAGAATCTTGCCGGTCGCGGTGATCTTGAAGCGCTTCTTCGCGCCGCGATGGGTCTTCAGCTTCAACTTGGGTTTCGTGGAATTGCGTGGCATTGCTTTCAATCCTCTCCGTCGGTTGCTGCGGGCTGAACTCGATCAGCCGCTCTTCAAAAAACTCCGGCGACAGAAATGCCGGTGTGGAACCAGGCAAGAATTTCAGTTAAGCATTCGTTTGCGCTTGGGTGCTGCTGCGCGGAGCAACGCCGGCACCCTTTTTGGGCGCCAGCAGTGCAACGAGAACATTACCTTCCATGCGCGGCATCGTTTCGATCTGGCAGTGCTCGCCGATTTCACCGAGCAGGCGCGTCATCTTGGCGCGGCCCACTTCCTGGTGCGCCATTTCGCGGCCGCGATGGAAAATCATGGCGCGAACCTTGTGTCCTTCGCCAAGGAACCGGATGATCTGGTTCTTGCGAACCTGAAAATCATGCTCCGCGGTGGCGGGGCGAAACTTCACTTCCTTGAGCTGCGAGCCACGGCTGCTCTTGCGCTGCTCGTGGGCTTTTTTATTCTGCTGGTATTGGAATTTGCCGTAATCGGTAATCTTGCAAACGGGAGGATCCGCCGTGGGCGAAATCTCCACCAAATCCAAACCTTTTTCACGCGCCAGACGCATTGCTTCGAAAGGCTGCATGACGCCCAACTGCCCACCATCTTCGTCAATCACCCGGACTTCGCGAGCTCGAATCCGTTCATTGATGCGGATACGGTCCGCTTGCCGGAAATTCCTCTCAGCGATAAAACCCCCTAGGAAAAAGAAAGGCACCCGGCGAACCGGGTCGCACCCCGTGTCAGTAGCAGGTCCCTACAGGCCACATCAAGGAGGGACGGACTTCAAATTATAGCACGCTAAGAAGATGGGGCAAGAGGCGGTTGGGGGGCGGCAAGCGCCAATTTGTCCAGTCCGGGCGAAATCAGGAATAAACGTCCAGAATGCTTTTTGGTCCTGAAATTACGGCGTGAAGTCTCGGTTTTTCGGCTTTCTTGACCGGTAGATCGAGGTCCAGTGTCTCTAGCGTAGCTGCGAGTTTTTCAGCCTCCGGGGTTTCTGCTGAAAAGCTGAGAAGGTTCAAGCCTTTCGGAGCATCAACCGATGGGTGAACGGAGTCCTGCCCCCATTCAATGAAAAATGGCAAGAGGCCAGAATCCGTATCAGTGAGCGAGAGAATCTGCCAATTCAGAATTAGCCCGTCAGGGCGCTTGCGCGAGCCAGGAGTCGGTCCTTCGAACTTGATTCCCGCGGGGTGGAGCTTCGCGGCAAGCGCGGAAACACTGCCGGGATGAGCGGCCCATCCGATAAGGCGGGGCTCAAGGAGTGCGTCTAGCCTGGAGGCAACAGGATTTTTCACTTGGGGCTGCGCCGGGTCGGGCGCGATGATTTCCAGATACCGGCGCTCGCCCAGAGCAAGCAACGCGTTCCGCGTTCCGCGGCCGGGATGCACTCCGCCAAACGCGGCGCGAACGCCCGTGCGCTGTTCAACAAACACGATCCCGGCTTCTAAATCGGGAGAGCCGAGCAGGATATGGTCAAGCTTTTCCGGAAGGCTCACGGGCACCTCTCCCCGCAAGACCAAAGATGCGGTGAGCGTTCCCGCGGATACCTTCAGGAACCGGCGTCGCTCAAGCGGAGTGGTCATCGGAATTCGCTCCAATCAGCTGCATTCGACTGATGGTAATAGAAAAGGAGAGCTACCGGTGCGGGAAAACCTCGCCGGGAACCAGATGCATGACCACAGCCAATCCCACAAGTACTGAGGCGTAGAACGCGGTAATTTTGGGCGCGGGGAACGGAGGGAGGTCCTTCGTGAACAGGCGATAGACAGAACTGCTGGCGCCAGCGGCCGGCCGTCCGGAGTTGGCAACGCCCGAGGTAGCGGACGGAACCGGATGCGGCTTCGTCTTTCCGTCCTGGATGAATTCGTAAATGCCGATCGGAACGGCGGACACGGACACGGTAGATTATTGGATCACTCGGCTGGCGATTTCCTGCTGCAGCGAGGCGACGGCGTCGGCGATGGGGCGCGGGCCGAGGTCACCCTTGGTGCGATGGCGGACGCTTACGGTGCCGGCTTCAGCTTCTTTGGGACCGACGACGAGCATGTAGGGAATCTTTTCTATCTGCGCGTCGCGGATTTTCGCAGGCAGCTTTTCGTTGCGCTCGTCAAGATGCACACGGACGCCGTGCTTCTTCAACGTCTCATAAACGTGCTTTGCATAGTCCGCCACTTTTTCGCTGACCGGGCAGATTTCCACCTGCGTCGGAGCAAGCCACAGCGGAAACGCACCGGCATAGTGCTCGATCAGGATTCCGAAGAAGCGCTCGACGGAGCCGAGCAGCGCGCGATGCACCATCAGGGGTTGGTGGCGAGCGCCGTCTTCGCCGACAAATTCCAGGCCAAACCGCGCGGGGAGATTGAAGTCGAACTGTACGGTGGTGAGTTGCCAGGGACGGCCGATGGCGTCAATCAGCTTGACGTCAATTTTCGGGCCGTAGAACGCACCTTCGCCGGCCATTCGCTTGTAGGGAATCTTCATCCGCGTCATTACCCTGGCGAGAGCGTCCGAGGCATGTTGCCAGTCTTCCGGCCTCCCGGGGTAGTTTTCGGGGTGTTTTGGATCCCAGTCCGAGAGCTCGACTTCGAATTTGTCGAAACCAAAATTCTTCATGACCGCGTAGGCGAAATCCATGCAGGCTTCGACTTCCGCTTCGATTTGCGAGGGCATGCAGAAAATGTGCGCGTCATCCTGGGTGAAGCCGCGCACGCGCAGCAGGCCGTGAAGCACCCCGCTGCGTTCGTAGCGATACACCGTGCCAAGTTCCGCGAGGCGCACGGGCAGGTCGCGGTAGCTACGCAGCTTGGATTTATAGATAAGGATGTGGCCCGGGCAATTCATTGGTTTCAACTGGTAATCGGCTTTTTCGACCTCGATCGGTCCAAACATATTCTCCCGGTAGAAATTCGCGTGGCCGGACGTCTTCCAGAGGTCCAGAAGCATGATGTGTGGCGTGAAAACCATGTCGTAGCCGCGCTGCTGCAGTTCGTCGCGAAGCCAGTTTTCGATGATCGTGCGGATCAAGCCGCCTTTCGGATGCCAGAAGATCAGGCCAGGGCCGGCCGCTTCCTGGATGCTGAATAGATCCAGCTCTGCACCGAGTTTCCGGTGATCGCGGCGCTTGGCTTCCTCGATGCGATGCAGGTATTCGTCGAGCTCTTTTTGGGTATAGAAAGCCAGGGCATAGATGCGCTGGAGTTGCGCGTTCCCTTCCTGGCCTTTCCAGTATGCGCCCGCCACGTTCGTGAGTTTGAACGCCTGAATGCGCTTGGTGGACGGGATGTGCGGCCCGCGGCAGAAATCAATAAATTTCCCCGTGGTGTAGAAAGAAACCATCGGCTCGTCGGCCTTTTCCTCGACGAGTTCGCACTTGAAGATCTGGTTGGAATCCCTGTAGAGCTTCAACGCCTCGGGTTTAGGCAGCAGTTTACGTTCATTCTTCAGGTCCTGCGCCGCAAGTTCGCGCATTTTCTTTTCGATTTTTTCGAGGTCCTCCATGGTGAAGGGCTGCTCGCGCAGGAATTCGTAGAAGAAGCCATTTTCGACCGGCGGCCCGATGCCAAGCTTCACGCCTGGATAAAGCTCCGTCACCGCTGCGGCCAGCAGATGCGCGGCTGAGTGGCGGAATACGTAGAGCGCGTCGGGATCTTTTTCGGTCAGGATGCGAAGCTTGACGTCCTGCTCGAGCGGACGGCGAAGGTCGTAGAGCAGGCCGCCATCGGCGTCGGGATCGACAGAGTTCGAAAAGATGCCGGTTTTTGAGCCGGCGCCATTGCCTTCGGTCAGATAGACCTTTGCGACCAAAGCGGCGTCGGCCAACCGAGGTGAGATGGATCTGGCGATTTCAACGGGCGTGACACCTTTCGGAAAGTCCTTCACGCTGCCGTCGGGTAAAGTTACGTGGATCTGGTCCATCTGAGTCGTCCTGGCCTGCAAGCAAAACTGCAGAGGTAGTGACTAACTAGAGTATCGGCGGGTGGCAGATGGGTCAAGGAGAGGGCACTTTGACAAAAGGCCGGAAGCTAGAGAACCATGTCCCTCGGGAGTTCGGCGAAGTGGACGTCAGAAGTGATGACTTCAGCCTCTCGGTCGGACGCCGTGGCAGAGATAATCGCATCTGCCATCGACAATCGAAGTTCCAGACTTACTTCTCGGGCCAGAATCAGGAGCTACAGACTCAGGAAATCTGCTTGCCTTGCGCCCGGAAGAGTTTCTTCCAAAACCTCCCAGACGACAACCCAATTCGCGCCATAAGGCACCTCGGGAATCGGAAGAAACACGGTAAGATCTGAGTTTACCTTTTCTGGCGGGTCCCAGGGTGAGGCGCATGGACATCGTAGTTCGGTCGATATTGTTGGCATTTTCGTTTGTGACGGCTGTGTCCGCGCAAACACAGGGTGCAGGGGAAATCAAGGGGGCGGACGATCGGTTCAAGGCGGACATCCTCGTGGTGGTGGCGCACCCGGACGACGAGGGGGCTGTGACGCCGTTTCTGGCGCGGGCGAGCTACGACCTACACAAGCGCGTGGCGGTGGTGTACGGCACGCATGGCGGCAGCGGCGCGAACAATTATGGTCGGGAGCATGCAGCCGGACTGGGAGATATCCGGGAGTTGGAGGCGCGCGAGTCCTGCGCCCGGATGGGGATCAACAACGTGTGGTTCCTGGATGGCAAAGATACGGCCTCGCAAGATGTTCTGAATTCGCTGGCGAACTGGGGGCACGGGGCGAATCTCGAAAAACTTGTGGAACTGATCCGGCTGACCCGGCCCGATGTGATCATTACCTCCCTGCCGGGAGTTTTTATTGGAGAGAACCACGGCGATCATCAGGCGGCGGGAGTTCTGGCTACAGAAGCGTTCGATCTTTCGGGAAATCCCGTGGTGTTTCCGTCGCAGCTTGCCGGAGCCTCGGCACACCGGGAAATCTATCTGGAGAACCTGCAGGTTTGGCAAGTGAAGAAGCTTTATTACTTCCCCGACGCGAACGACGAAAAGCAATTTTCCGGCACGGGCCCGGCTTATTCGATAAAGGAAGCTTCCCCATCGCAGAACAAGCCGTACTGGCGGATCGCATTGGACGCGGCGACCACGCACCTGACGCAATACCCGGCCGACATCGAGAGAATCCAGAAGATGAGCGACGCCGAGGTCGAAAAGCTGATGAGCGACCCGGACGCGGCATGGTGGACGGACCCGGAGACCCTCGTTTTTGGCAAGTCGTACTACCCGGCGAAGGCGACGGACGACGTGTTTCGGAATCCGGAAGGCGAACCAAACCGCTGCCTGGGGCTTTCAGACAAAGTGCAACGCCCACCGACAGGGACGACTGTAAAACTAGGAGGGGCCTGGGGCTACTATCAATCCTTCCGTGAGGCGCATTGCCTCAACTCTCTGCCTGTAGCGGACCCTCCGGAAATCGCGGTGATGGCCGGTGCGCAGGTTTATGTGCCGCTCGGGATCGTGCATGCCGGCAATAAGGCGCTCAAGCTTCAGTTAAAGGTGGAGGCTCCAGAAGGCTGGAAAGTGACTAGCGGCGAAGGCGAAATTGCGCTGCCCGCGGAAGCCAGCAGCGAAATGCGCGTCGAAATAGAGACCCCCACCCGGACAGCAAGTGAATTGAAAACCGGCGGCCCGCAGGAAATCATCGTGCACGCCCGCGCTGACGGAGTACCCGCAGGCGACATCAAACTCCGGGTGCAACTCCGGTCGCACGCCCTGCCGCAGTAAGTCATTTCTTCGGGCGCCCGGTTTCCAGTTGCTCCCAAGCAGCATCGGGAAGCATGCCCAGATCGTTGAATTCCCCGGCGCCCCGCAGCCACTGGGCACCGTCAATCACGACGCACTCTCCATTAATGTATTCGGCCATGTCGCTCAGCAGAAAAGCGGCCAGGTTGGTCAGCTCTTCATGCTTGCCGAAGCGCTTCATGGGATGTTTGCTGATGGAGTGCTCTTCAAACTGTTTCGAAGGCATCAGGCGGGACCACGCTCCTTCTGTTGGAAACGGACCGGGGGCAATCGCATTGACGCGAATGTGGTATCTCGCCCACTCGACCGCAAGCGACGTAGTCAGAGCGAGCACGCCCGCTTTTGCGCAGGCGGAGGGAACCACGTACCCGCTGCCGCAGTTTGCCGCTGCGTAGGTGGTGGTGATGTTGAGAATGTTTCCGCCAAGTTTTTTTTCGATGCGGCGTTTGGCAAAGGCTTCGGTGCAATGAAACGTGCCGGTCAGAACAATTCCTACCACGGCATTGAACGCGTTTGCGGAAAGCTTCTCCGTCCGCGCTATGAAATTCCCCGCGGCATTGTTGACCAGGGTATCCACCTCGCCAAACTGCGCCTCGGCGGCGGAAAATGCGGCCTCGACAGCCGCGTAATCACGCACGTCAGAGGTGGCATAGGCCGCCGCTCCGCCATTGCGGTGGATCTCATCACAGGTGGACCTGAGAGGTTCTTCGCGGCGACCAACAATGAACAGGCGCGCGCCCAGCCTGGCGAAGTGGATGGCCATCGAACGCCCGAGCCCGCTGCCGCCGCCTGTCAGGAGAATGGCGCGATCCTTCAGAAGGTCCGCTTGGAACATGCCGCACCACCTTTCGGAATGGAAAAAGCATTGTAACAGCGGCGGGCCAGGAAATAGTTTGCAGAAAAAAAGAGACGGGGACGGGCGCGCCCTTCTCCAGCGTGCCTGAACATCCTTTTTTGCGGAAATTCGGCTTCTAGAGAGCGTAATAAGAGCTACTGTGCAGGACCTATGGTGGCGGGAATGGGCCTGCCCAAGGCTTTGGCGTACTCCGTTTCGTAGACCGGATTGCCGGGAAATTCCTCGGTGAGTTCCTTCAAGTTCTTGACGGCCAGGTCGTTCTTTTTCTCGCGGCGTGCGGACAGGGCCAGCAGGATTTGGGCAAAGGGTTTCAGATAATTGCCGTTATCGGCGGTCTTTCCGACCTTCGACATGCCGAGTGCCTTATCCCCATGGATGCCGCCGAACCACAAAATAAATCGCGCCGAACCGGACAGCGAGCCGATCACGTAATAGGCAATGCCGGGGGCAACGTAGACGTCATAGGCGTCGGGATGCTCAGCAAGAAGCAGTTCGGCGTTGCTGTTGGCTTCTTTCAGATGTTTCAAACCGTCGTAATGCTTTTTCAAAAGCATGCTGTCGGCGTCCGATTGCATGCCGGCAGCGAGGGTCATTGCATAGAGTCCTTCGGGGTCGCGCTTGTTGAGCTTCAGCCGCTGGGCAGCGAGTGAGCGCGCCTTGGCGGTCGCGTCCTCGAACCCCTTTATGCGGTCGGGATCGGGAGTGCCGGTGATACCCCCAAGGAAACGCTTGTCATCCAGGAAATAATCACTGGTGAGCACTCGCTGGCGGTAGAACTCCTCGAATAAATAGCTGGCCGCGATGGCAACTTGGCCGAAGGGTTCTGCGGGATTTTTCGACGCCCACTCCTCAAAGATCAGGCGTGCTTCCGGAAATTTTTGCTCGTACAGAAGCTGAAAGCCATTTTTCAGTTCGGGAACGGAACTGAAAGCCGGAGTTGCCAACTGACTGACGGATTGCCGGCCAAAGCAGGCCATGGGAAACAGGATCGCGCCCAGGGTCACACCCGCAAGTAGGGATTTGAGATGACGCATGGTTGTTCAGCCTCAGAACAGGCCCGGCAGAAAGCGCGGTTTACCCGACATTGCGTCGCGGTAACGGGCATCCGAAAAGAGAACTTTTTCCTCCGTCACGAGTCGCTGCGAGAGTACCAAAATATGGGCGACGGAACCAACAAGGGCGGTAATCCAGGCGGTGTGAATCAGCGGCAGAACAAGCATTTCGGTGAAGACCGCCGCGTAATTCGGATGGCGTACATAGCGAAAAGGGCCGGAGGTGATAACGCCCAGTCCGGTAGAGTTCATCACCTGAACGTTCCAATGCTCCCCGAGGGTGCGAATCACCCACCAGCGCACGGCGTTTGCGGCAAGAAAAAGCGAGAAACACACAGCCGCAAGGAGGGGAATGAAAGGCCGCTTCAGAAAAACAACTTCGGCCGCGGCGCCAACGAGAACGCCGGTGTGCAGCACCACCATCCACCGGAAGCGCGGCTCATCTACCTTCAAAGCCCCGCGAGAGATCATATCCCGCTGATGGCGCATGGAAATGCGCAGTTCGTAAAGTCGCAGCACCGCGACGATCGAAAGCAGAACGAGGTAGGCGATAACGCTCAGTTCCATTGCAGTAACAAAAATTCCGCGCTGAAGCCTGGGCCGAACGCGGCGGCGATAGCGTGTTCGCCCGCCTTGAGGGGGCGCTTTTCCAGCCACTCCTGAAGAATAAAGAGGATTGTAGCGCTTGAGAGGTTGCCGACGTTCCCCAAGATGTCCCAGGAAGGTTGCGTGTCGCACTTGCAAAGGCCGAGTTCCTCTTCAATCGTTCCCAAAAGGCGCGCGCCGCCCGGGTGCAGAATCCAGCCTTTAATGTCCTCGCGCGTCTTGCCGTTACGGTCCAGAAACCCGTGAACAAGTTCCTTGATCCGGGCGCCAATCATTTCCGGAACGTCTTTGGCGAGGATAATGTGGAAACCGGAGTCACGCAGATCAAATCCCATCGCGCCGAGCGAGTCCGGAAACGTGTAGGTTTCCGTTGTGAGAATTTGCGGGCCGGGTCGCTTCTGTCCAGTGACGATTACCGCGGCGGCGCCGTCCCCGAATAGAATCGAAGAGATCAGGTTGGCCTGGGTAATATCCTTGCGCTGGAAGGTGAGCGAGGGGAGTTCGACGGCAATAATTAGTACGTTACTACCGGGATTCGAAGCGATAAAATCAGCGGCACGAGAAAGTCCCATGGCTCCGGCCGCGCATCCCAGTTCGGTGAACGGCATGCGGCGCACGTTGGAGCGAAACCCCATCAGCTTGATCAGGTGGGCGTCGAGAGAGGGAATCATGAAGCCGGTGCAGGAAACGGTGATAATCAGGTCGATCGCCTCGGGGCGCATGCCAGCCCGCTCCAGGCATTTTTCAGCGGCTTCGCGACCGAGTTTTACGGCGTGCTCGATGTATTCGTTGTTGGTCTTGGAGAGGGCGCGCGGTTCAATGGTGTAATCGATGGGGAAAATCGAATGGCGGTTGTGAACCTGGGCGTTGTCCACGATGGCCATCATGGCTTCGACGCGGCGTTCCGGCACCTCGAAAACGCGGCCAAAGTAATATTTCACATCATCGCGGGTGATCCTGTAGGGAGGGAGAGCAGTAGCGGTGGCGGCGATGGTAGGATGCGGCCCGTGGCCGTTAGGGGTACTGAGGTCCGAAATGTTCACAGAGACACCGTCCTGAGAGACGCAAGAATTGAACGCAACCTGCAATATCCACGGGCGAGCAGCAAGACTACGAGGTGCTCGGAGCAAAATGCAATGTTTCAGCTACTTTACATCAAATTGAGGCGCAGGGGAAACCACAGGTGACGATGATGAAACCAAAGAGGATACGGGCGGTGGTCGGGCCGTTTTCTGGGTTGCTCGTTTTTTTTGCGATGGCTTGCCAGGCAGTGGGGCAGGAGAAGGCTGCTCCTCTGCTCGTGGTGATATCCGTTGATGGCTTGCGGCCGGATTACATCACCGCAGCGGACGCCCACGGGGCGAAAGTGCCCCATCTGAGGAAATTCCTTCGCGAGGGCACCTATGCCCAAGGCGTCACGGGCGTGATTCCCACGGTGACCTATCCCAGTCACACCACACTAATGACCGGCGTGTGGCCGGCGAAGCACGGAATCCTGGCGAACCTGACGTTTGATCCTCTGCAGAAAAATCATGAGGGCTGGTATTGGTACGCGGAAGATATTCGCGTGCCAACCTTGTGGGAAGCCGCCTCGGCGGCCGGCCGGACAACCGCAAGCATCCAGTGGCCGGTCACGGTCGGCGCAAAGATTAACTGGAACATTCCCGAATTCTGGCGCGCCGGCACTCCGGAAGATGCGAAGTTGCTGCGGGTGGTTTCGACGCCGGGATTGCTGACCGAGGGAAAGGCAGCGGTCGGGGAGTATCGCGGCGGCGTTGACGCGACCCCTGAGAGCGACGAAGTACGCGGCAAATACGCCGTTTGGATCCTGGAGAATAAGCACCCCGGGTTGCTGACCCTGCATCTGATCGCGCTCGATCACGTCGAACACGAAGCACAAGCCTTCAGTCCCAAAGCGATGGCCGTCCTGGAGCGCTTGGATGCGGTGATCGGGAAAGTCTGGGAAGCGGCGGACCGCGTCGCCCCCGGGCGGGCGTTTGTCGCCGTGGTTTCCGATCACGGATTCGCAAATTACGACCAACAACTGAACCTTTTCCCCGCATTTCGAAAAGCGAATCTGTTTTCGGTGGATGACAAAGGAAAGATCTCCGATTGGCGGGCCATGCCGTGGGACACGGGAGGTTCGGCGGCCATCGTCTTGAAGGATCCCAAGAATGGAATGACACTGGCAACCGTCCGCGCGTTGTTGACGAAATTGGCGGACGATCCGGCGAACGGCATCGATCGCGTGCTGGAAGGCGAAGAATTGCACCGCAAGGGCGGCTATCCGAACGCTTCGTTTTTTCTCGGGCTCAAACCCGGGTGGCACACGGGATCTGCGTTGAGCGGGCCGGTCGTCTCCTCCGTCAAAGCCGGAGGCACGCATGGAGAACTGCCGGATCTTCCGGATTTGCAGGCTTCCTTTTTTCTTGTCGGGCCGGGCGTTCCCGCAGGGAAAAATCTGGGTCTGATTGATATGCGAGACGTCGCGCCAACACTGGCTCGAGAAGCAGGATTGTCGTTGCCCACCGCGGACGGGAAAGCCCTGCTGCCGTAATCACACGCCCAACCTTGCCCCTGACGGCTCAGCTGGCGGCTTCCTGGCTGGCGCGAATTTCCTGCCAGCGACGCGGGCGCTTGCTGTATTGCAAGACTTTCTTGCGCAAGCGGATGGACTTCGGCGTGATCTCGACGAACTCGTCGTCGGCGATGAATTCGATGGCCTGCTCCAGACTGAGTTGCCGGTGCGGGATCAGGCGAATGGCTTCGTCGGCCGAGGAAGAGCGCATGTTGGTGAGCTTCTTTTCCTTGGTGACGTTCACTTCCATGTCCTGCTCGCGGGAATTTTCCCCGACCACCATGCCTTCATAGACTTCAATCGTCGGACCGATGAAAAGTTCGCCGCGCTCCTGCAAACCCCACAGGGCGTATGCCGTGGAAACGCCGGCGCGATCCGCGACGAGCGCTCCTGTCGGGCGCAGCGCCATGTCACCGCCGTATTCCATCCAGCCTTCAAAAATCGAGTGGATCAGGGCGGTGCCGCGCGTGTCGGTAAGCAATTGGCTGCGGAGACCGATCAAGCCGCGCGAAGGAATTTTGAAATCGAGGCGCACGCGGCCGGAGCCGTGATTGCTCATCTTCAGCATCTCGCCGCGGCGGCTGCCGATAGTTTCCATGATAATGCCGATGAAGTTTTCCGGGATGTCGATCACCAGGCGTTCGACCGGCTCGAGCTTTTTGCCGTTTTCGTTGCGCACCACGATTTCCGGCTTGCCGACCATCAATTCAAAGCCCTCACGGCGCATGGTTTCGATCAGGATGGCGAGTTGCAATTCGCCGCGGCCGAGCACGCGGAACGATTCCGGCGTGTCGGTGTCTTCCACGCGGATCGAAACGTTGGTGAGAAGTTCTTTGGCAAGACGGTCGCGGAGGTCTCGAGAAGTGAGATAAGACCCTTCGCGGCCGGAAAGCGGGCCGGAATTGACGCTGAAAATCATGGCCAGTGTTGGCTCGTCAATGGTCAGCGGCTCAAGGGGGGAAGGATTTTCGAGCGAGGTGATGCTCTCGCCGATCTGGATGCCTTCGACACCGGCGATAGCGACGATATCGCCCGCAACCACAGTTTCGGCTTCATCGCGATCGAGTCCGCGGAAGGTGTAAAGCTTGGTGATTTTGGTCGAGGTGAGTTTGCCGTCGAGCTTGCTGATGCCGACCTCGTCGCCGCGATTCAGCGTGCCGTTGAACACCCGGCAGATTGCCAGGCGCCCGAGAAACTCGGAATAATCGAGGTTCGTGACTTGCAACTGCAGGACACCGTTCGGATCGCCCGTGGGACGCGGGATGTTGTTAACGATGGCTTCAAACAGGGGAAGCAAGTCCTTCGAATCGTCGCCAATCTTGCGATGCGCCACGCCAGCGCGCGCGTTTGTATAGACAATGGGGAAATCGAGCTGATCCTCGGTAGCGTCGAGGTCAATAAACAGGTCGTAGATCTCGTTCAGGACTTCTTCCGGCCGGGCGTCGGGACGGTCGATCTTGTTCAGGACCACCACGGGGGGAAGCTTGGCGGCGAGCGCCTTCTGGAGGACGTAGCGGGTCTGAGGGAGCGGGCCTTCGCTGGCGTCAACGAGGAGCACCACTCCGTCCACCATGCGCAGGGCGCGTTCGACTTCACCGCCGAAGTCGCTGTGGCCGGGGGTGTCCACGATATTGATCTTGGTGTCGTGGAAAAACAGAGCCGTGTTCTTGGCCAGAATGGTTATGCCTCGCTCGCGCTCCAGGTCGTTCGAGTCCATTACGCGTTCGACGAGTTCCTGGTTGGCTCGGAAAATTCCGCTCTGCCGGAGCATGGTGTCCACCAGGGTGGTCTTGCCGTGGTCTACGTGGGCGATGATGGCGATGTTGCGAATCTCTTTGGTCATGTTGGTCGAATCGTGTTCAGACAAAAATAGCTGCTGAAACAACCAGCAGCCCGGACGAACCCTTTCTTCATCAATTCAGGTGCGGTGCTACAAAGGTCTATTTTAGCAGAGGAATGTCCAGCCACCAATGGGCTTCCGGACTCCTATGGACTCCTATGGTATGCTCGCGGCGTTTCGCTATTCACCCGGGGGCTTACCTGTCTATGAGAACTTTAGGGCGTATTTCTGCAGTTTTCGCGCTGGTGTGGTTCCTACCGCTCGCGGTCGAAGGGCAAGGGGCTGGGCGGCCCGACTTGCCCGCGCTATTTGAGAAGAAGGAAGTGATGATCCGAATGCGGGACGGGGTGAAGCTGCACACGGAGATTTACGCGCCGAAGAATGGCAGGGAGGCGATGCCGATTTTTCTGGAGCGCACGCCTTATGGAATCTCCGCCGAGGAGAAAGGCTACAGCCCGAAGCTATACCGGTATTCGCACATGTTTGCGGACGGGTACGTTTTTGTGTTTCAGGACATTCGCGGGCGGTACGGCTCGGAAGGCCAGTTTGTGATGACTCGGCCGGTGCATGATGCCGGCAACCCCAAGGGCGTGGATGAAAGCACAGACACTTACGACACCATCGAATGGCTGGTGAAGAATGTGCCCAACAACAACGGGCGCGTGGGCACGGCGGGAATTTCCTACGGAGGGTTTCTGGCGGCGATGGCCCTGGTGAATCCGCATCCCGCGCTGAAGGCGGTTTCTGAGCAGGCCTGCATGGGCGATACCTGGCTGGGCGACGACTTTTTTCATAACGGCGCGTTCCGGCTGAGCTACGGCTACGAATACGCCACGGAGATGGAATCGTCGAAAGAAAATTCCAAGCTGAAGTTTGACCGCGACGATTTGTACGATTGGTATCTCCACGTCGGGCCGCTCTCGAACATTAATAAAGACTACCTGCACGACAAAATTCCTTCCTGGAACAGTTTTGTCGAGCATCCCGCATATGATGAATTCTGGAAGGAAAAATCGCTCGCTCGCGCCCTGCACCAGGCAACGGTGCCCAACCTGAACGTCGCCGGCTGGTGGGACCAGGAGGATTTCTACGGCCCGATGGCCACCTACGCGAACCTCGAGAAAAATGACGCCGCGCACATGAACTATCTGGTGGTCGGCCCGTGGAATCACGGCGGCTGGGCGCACGGTCCCGGCAGCTGGCTGGGGCAGATTCCCTTCGCCAGCAACACGGGCGAGTATTTTCGGGAAAAGGTGGAAGCGCCGTGGTTTGCTTACTGGCTGCATGACAAAGGCCAGTTGCCGCTCAAAGAGGCGCTGCTGTTCCAGACCGGAAGCAACACCTGGACACGGTTCGATTCATGGCCCCCGCGCGACTCCGAGCAGAAAAGCCTGTATTTCGGCGCCGATGGCAAATTGAGTTTTGACGCGCCGAAAACAGACCCGGCAGAAGCGCTTGATTCCTACCTCAGCGATCCAGCAAACCCAGTGCCCTATCGCAACCGGCCCGTGGACGAAACGTATCCCTCCGATCATCCCGGCCGCTGGTATACCTGGCTGGTGGAGGACCAGCGCTTCGTCGAGAAACGACAGGATGTGTTGAGTTATAAGACCGATGTGCTCGAGGAAGACGTAACCCTAACCGGTCAGGTGACTGCGAAACTGTTTGCCGCAACGACTGGATCGGATGCTGATTGGGTGGTGAAGTTGATCGACGTGTATCCGGAGAAACCGGATACCGAGTGGAATCCGTCAAGCTACGAACTGATGATTGCCGACGAAATCTTCCGCGGGCGTTATCGCAATTCCTATGAAAAGCCGGAAGCGATTGTGCCGGGCGAAATAACGCCGTTCACGATTGACTTGCACACTGCGGATCACGTTTTCAAGAAAGGCCACCGCATCATGGTGCAGGTGCAAAGCACGTGGTTCCCCCTCTACGATCGTAACCCGCAGAAATTTGTGCCCAGTATTTTCGAAGCGAAGGAATCGGACTACCAGAAAGCGACGCAGAGGATATATCGCTCGCAGAAATATCCCTCGCACGTGGAGATTTCCGTGCCGGGAGCCTCGGCGCACTGAGATTTACCCGGGAATCATCAGGAAACCCGAGCCAACCTGTCATCCTGACAGCCCTCTGACTGGGATGATCCTGACCTAGGGATCGTTCGGCTATCCTCGCCGGGTAGCCCCAGGATGACAAGTTCCGCCTGAATCCCGCCGACGGTTAGTGCTGAGGGACTGGAATCTCTCCGGCGTGGAATTCCGTCCAAGGGCCGGCCGGCATGTCGCGCAAATACGGTTCCTGCCAGGCATAGTCGGGGTGCGCCAGAAGAAAAGGCTTGGCGTGAAACGTCTCGCCGCAGGGATGCCCCATGCGGGCAACGAAGCGAAGTTGCTGCGCCATCGCTGAATCGCTCGCTTTCGCCTGTACCGCGCCGCCTGGATAATTTGGTCCCCAGGCCCAGATCAGAACGCCGCGCGGAGAAGCGTCCACATGGCCGCAAAGGGTACGCTCGTTCGCCTCTTCTTTTTTCTGGAACGAATCGAAGTGGTCGCCCAGCATCTGTTTTGCAAGCTCCACGTCCAGCTTGCCCTTGTTTTCATCCAGCAATTGCATCCATCGCACGCGGCGTGCATTGGGCGAAGTTTCCAGATTGTTTGGGTCGAACTGCGGCGTGTCTTGCTTGAGCACCTTCAGATCGCGCGCCCAGTTGGAGCCGGCAAACACGCCATCTTTCGTTCGCCACAGCTTGTAGGCTTTCAGCCCCAGCTCAAGTTGCGCCACTTCGTTCGTCTTGCGGTCGCCAATCAGCCAATCGTTCGCGTAGCCGCCGTTGTTTCCATCGAGCATGATTTTCGTGTACTCGTCAATCGAGCCGGCATACTGCAGCGCCTTGCGAGCGCGCACAAATTCCGCTTTGCCGTTGGGATCCCAGCCTTCGAACTGGCTGATGGTGGTTTCCGTGACCATCAAGCCATCGCTGTTGATGCCGAAATCGTCGTCGCTGGCGATCACGCCGGGGATTCCGTCCATCAGCATGCGAAAGCCGTTTTTCGGTTCGATATCGAAAATAATCCGCCAGCGCTCGCCGTTCATGTAATTCGTCCAGTTGTTGTGCGCGATCACGATCTTGCCGTCTTTGGTCCAGCTGCCGGTGGCCACGAACGCGCTGCAGTTTCCCGGGCTCTTGAGGCTGGGCGGATTGGCGGCTTTCTCGCGCTTGTTCAGCCACGGCACGTAATAGTCGGGCAATTCTTCAAACGCGTTCATCGCCACGATGTCGTAAACGTCCAGGGGCGAATTGGTGCGAGCATTCAATCCTTCAGCGATTCCCTGAAGCTCCTGCTGGTACTCCGCATCAATCCTGGGCCACAGCATGGTGCGCGCGGTTTCGCGGAAAAAAGCCCAGTCCCGCTTCGTCGAGTACGTCATGCTGGTGCTGATGGCGGGGAAAGCGTCCGAGATTTCCGGAGCAAGCAAAAACCCGTGCTGAAAGCCGAGCGCCGCCGGGTCGCCCTCCAGGTGGACGTACACCCAGCCGCCCTGCTCATAGCGGTAAGCGCCTTTCAGGCGAGGATCATCCAAGGCCGAGCGCTCGCGATTCGCCGCCAGCGTTGCGTCCTGATCCTGCTTCGCATTGTCCGCGTCATTACTGGAGCGGCCGGCAACCCACAAAAGTCCCGTGCCGAGCAGGAGCACGCTGAGAGCAACAATGCGACGAATTCCATCCGACATGAGGGCTTTCTCCTTGGTTTTCGAGGGCCAAATTCAGAGAGCTGGAAACTGGCCTAAGAATACATCGGTTCATCCGCCAACGGCAGGCGAGCAAAAATCATAACTCGGATTCCCGCTCCTCAGGTGACCAAAGCGAAGAATCTCTGGTACATTCACGGAATGCTGACGGCGATCACCCGCAAGGTTAGTGCTTCACTCGCAGGTTGCGAACTGAGCTTCATTGAACGCAAACCGATTGATTTGGAAAAGGCCCGGGCGCAGCATCGTGCCTACGAATCCCTGCTGGGAAAACTGGGCGCGAAAGTGATTTCGTTGCCGGAGGAGCGCGATCTGCCGGATTCCATGTTCGTCGAGGATCCCGCGATCGTGCTCGACGAGGCCGCGGTAATCTGCCCTCTGGGTACGGAGGCCCGGCGGAAGGAAGCCCCCTCCCTTGCGGCCGCCCTCGAACCATACCGAAAATTGGCGCATGTGAAATTGCCGGGAATGCTGGAGGGTGGGGATGTCCTCCGCGTCGGGAAAAAGATTTTCGCAGGCCTGACAAAACGGTCAAACGCCGAGGGGATACGACAGTTGGCGGTAATTGCAGAGCATTTCGGATACGATCTGACGGCTGTGCCGGTAACCGGTTGCTTGCACCTTAAGTCCGCCGTTACCTATCTCGGTCGGAATACGCTCCTCGGCAACCGCGCTTGGTTTGCTTGGAAACGCTTCGAAGAGTTTGAGTGGGTAGATGTGGATCGAGCGGAGCCACACGCCGGAAATGCGCTGGCTATTGGCAAATCCATCGTTTTCCCAGCATCGTTTCCGAAAACGCGCGCCCGAATCGAAGCCCAGGGATTCTCGGTCGAGCCTCTGGACATTTCCGAGCTGCAAAAAGCGGAATCGGGCCTTACCTGTTCCAGTCTGCTGTTCGACGCGGCATGCTGAAAGATGCGGCCACTTCGACAAACGAAGTTGCCGCGGAACTACCCCCGGCTGTTTTCGTCCTTAATTGGTCAACTTCTCCACGCTGCGCGCCAGGCAGATCGGCGCGCCGGTGTTGGTCTTCAGAATCAGACCGACGACCCGCAGATCAAACGCGGTATTGCCGGTCAGATCCCCGATGCCCGTCAATCCGCCGAGGAATCTGGTAAACGGTGTGACCTCGACGGTGACCGGACCGTCGAACAACACCCCTGCCAGGCCATTCGAGTTGAACTCAAACGTTCCGGCGCTGACATTCGTCTGCCCGGTGACCAGCAGGCCCGTGTGACCCGAGTGGCGCAGCACGACGCGCTTCACGGTGACCACTCCATTGCTGAACGGGCCGGCGACGCTGACTTGCTGTCCGGGCACCAAGCCCGTGGAGGTGAACAGGAAGCTGCCGAAATTGTCGTGCCACCAGTGAATGAAGTACTTCTCCTGGCCGGTGAGCGTGATGTTTGAGATCTGCCCTGACTTGAAGCCAGTCGCGGACGGCAGCACGCTGCGCACGTAGAGATCGAAGTCCGTCGCCGTTCCGAGCGGAGGATCGACAAACGTGACTAGTCCGCCGGCCCAAAACCGGTCCTGGGAAACGATGGCCACGCTATCCGCCAGAACCGCAGCCGAAGTCCGATCCAGTGTTCCGGAAATTTCCACGATCGAGTTGTTGCTCAAATTGCTGATCGTTTCATTCCCTTCCCACTCGGTCTGCTGGTTCACGTTCACCGTGAACTGATGACCGTGCGGGCCTTGAATCAGAAAAGAGTTGCCCGTCAGATTCACGCTGACCACGCCCGCGTCAAACTCGTCGATGTAGGCGTCAGCGTCGGAGGGCGTAACCACCTTGAGGTCAAGGTTCGGCGTGATCGCGCCGGTAATCTGGCCGCCGCCGTCCAAGGCGACGGATTGGCGAATGTCGAATTCGAAACGCAGTCCGTCGATGTCGCCTGCTGAAACCACCAGCGGCGTCGCCAGATGAATGGTCACCTGGGATGTCGTCAGGCTAAGCCGAGGATTGGAACTCGCGCTGGTGTCGAGCGTGCTGATCGTCGGATGGGTCGGCGGATTGGTCTGGGGATTCGTCACGTTCAGGTAGTCGATTGCAGGATTGGCGAGCGTCACGACTGCCTGCACATACGTTCCCGTCGGAATCGTGTTGATGTCCAGAAGAGTCCGCAGTCCATTCAGCCGGGCGAAGTCCACGGTCTCGGTTCCATTCAACACCGAAACCGGCGTGCCTATCCCGTCAGAAAGAGTCAGACCCGTGATGTCCACGCGGAAGCCAACGACGCCGGGCAGGGGAGCGTCGGTGCCGGTGACAAAGACGGAACTGGATTGTGGATTGGGGTTGCCAGAGGAACTTGAATTGTTCGCGCAGCCATTGAGCAAGGCAACCAGCGCCAGCGCCGAGAAGCCGCTAAACCACTTCTTCGGGTGCATAGGTAATTCTCCCTTTTTCGCTTTGGAAATTCCCCAGAGGCTTGGCGGAGCCTCCCCTTCCCTTGGGGCAGCTAAACCCAGGAAAGCTGCGAAAGTTGCTCATCATAACCAATGTATTTGCATAAGATTACGAGCTAAGTTGCAGTACCCGGACGGGAAGCCAGAAAACTCCGCGCTGGCCATTCTAGTTTCCCTTTCGCCACGCCAGTGACACGACGGTCCAATTTGCTCTCCCAATTCCCGCCGCTCGTGATATCTTGGGGAATATGCTGGCTGGCCCTTCAAAGCGAATCGGGACTACCGTGACCCCGTCGACGACGATGACAACGACTAGCACTACGTCCACTAAGAGCGCTTCGGGCGACGGGAGAAACAACTAGCCAGCGAGAAAAAGTTTCTAACCCACCCCCGAAGCGAACCGGGCGGTGGGTTTTTTCGTTTAACCCCCTCCCCGATGACTCCGGCGGAAAAATCACATGAGGAGCCGCGAAGATGAGTCCGGAACTACAGGAAGAAATCGTGAACGCTGACGGTGAAGCCGCGTCTGGCCGAGGTGCGCGGTGAGCCGCCCGGCGGACGCGAAGAGGTGGCGCGCCGGAGTTTTGGGCGCCACGGGAATGGTTGGCCAGCGCCTGGTGAAGTTGCTGGCAGACCATCCCTGGTTTGAACTGACCGCCGTTGCAGCTTCGGAGCGCTCGTCCGGGAAAACCTACGCCGAAGCGGCGCGCTGGCACCTGGAAGGTACGGTGCCTGAAGCGGCGTCGAAGCTCGTCGTCAAGGATCTGGAACCGAATCTCGAATGCGATTTCGTTTTTTCCGCGCTCGACTCATCCGTCGCGGGAAAAGCGGAAGAAGATTTTGCGCGCGCCGGTTATCCCGTGGTGAGCAACTCGAAAAATCACCGCATGGACCCGGATGTTCCGCTGTTGATTCCGGAAGTGAATGCCTCGCATATCGAGTCCATTCGTCTCCAGCAGAAAAACCGCGGCTATGACCAGGGGTTCATCGTCACCAACCCGAACTGTTCGACCGCGGGGCTTGTTCTGGTTTTGAAACCGCTGGCGGACGCCTTTGGGCTTGAGAAGATTTTTGTGGTGACCTTGCAGGCCGTTTCCGGCGCTGGCTATCCGGGGGTCCCTGCGCTGGATATTTTGGGCAACGTTGTCCCCTTCATCAGCGGCGAAGAGGAAAAGATGGAAGCGGAACCCCAAAAGCTGCTCGGCAAATGGGACGGATCACGGTTTGTCGAAGCAGGGCTCGGTATCAGCGCGCATTGCAACCGCGTTCCGGTCAGTGATGGCCATCTCGAATGCGTTTCACTCCGACTGAAGAAAACAGCGACGTTGGATGAAGTTCGCGAAGCTTTGCGCTCGTTTGAAGTTTCCCCGGAATTGGCTTCTCTGCCGACCGGCCTCAAACATCCCGTTGTCGTCGAGGATGAACAAGACCGGCCGCAACCGCGCAAGGACGTGAATGCCGGCCACGGCATGGCCGCGGTTGTGGGCCGCATTCGCGAATGCCCGCTGCTTGATCTGAAACTCACCCTGTTGTCCCACAACCTGGTACGCGGCGCGGCCGGTGCGGCTGTGCTGAATGCGGAGTTACTTGCAACGCGAGGATTTCTGAAATCGCGCGTATCGGCCGGGACGCGAAGTGCGGAGCCCGTCGCTCGCTGAAGCTTTACAGCCACGGCGCAAAGTAAAACCGGACCAGGTGGAAGAAAATCGGCGCGGCAAAGCAGAGTGAGTCGATGCGGTCCAGGATGCCCCCGCGCCTCTCGATCACCCCACCAAAATCCTTGATGCCGATGTCGCGCTTGATTGCGCTCATCACCACCGCGCCGGCGAAACCCAGAATGCAAATGGTGAAGGACATCCCGGCCGACTCGAGTGGCGTGAACGGCGTGGCCCACCACAACAGGGTTCCTAGCGCGGTGGCGCTCACCAACCCCCCAAGGAAACCTTCCCAGGTTTTATCCGGGCTAACGCGCCAGGCAATCTTGTTTTTGCCGATCAGCTTGCCCCAGACGTACTGCAGAAGATCGTTCGTCTGATCCACAATTCCCAAGTACAGCAACAACCGGGCATCGTGCCCCAGAAAGCCGGGAATTTTCAGCTGCAGCAACGCGGGCGCGTGGCTCAGGCAATAGCCACAGACCATCAGGCCGAACTGGATCTTTGCGGCGCGTTCCAGAAAGTGTGCGGTGTCTCCGGCAACGGCGATGCTTGTGGGAATGAAAATGCACGCCAGAACAGGAATCATAATCGCAAAGACGATGTACCAGTGAAGACCCAGCACGCAATACTGCAGCGGCATGATGACAAAGAAGCTCCAGAAGAGCGTGCGATGGTCGCCACGGCGTGTGGGAACCAGGGTCAGGTATTCGCGCAGCGCCAGAAAAGAAAGAATACCGAACAGCACCAGCGAACCAATGCGCCCCAGCGCCAGAGAAAGCACGAACACCACACACATTTTCCACCAGGCGCCAATCTGGGCATTGAAATTGTCGATTGTGGAGCGGCTGACATTCAGGTTGTGGCGCCGCCTGAGGGCGCGGCCGATGGCAGTCAGAATCACCAGCAGGCAGAGCACTCCGCCAAAAAACCACATCAATTTCGGATCGTGAATCGCTGTTAGCATCAGGCGGGCCCAATCCGGCGAAGGCTGCTGACAGCCTCGCGTGCGCGTTCGAGGAACCCATCCTTACTCTCGTGAGGTTCCACCTGGATCGGCTTGCCAAAAGTCAGCAAGCTCAACATAGGCACGGGAAGATATTCGCCTTTGGGCAGAATACGATTCATGTTTTCCAGATAAGCGGGAATTAACTCGACGTCAGGCCGCCGCAGGCCCAGGTGATAGAGACCGCCGCGAAATTCGCCAACCTTTTCACCATTGCCACGCGTGCCTTCGGGAAAAAGAATGAGCGAGTTCTGTTCGCCGAGCGCCGCGGTCAGGTCTTCGATCATCGAGCGGCCCACAAATTTGGCTTCGTCGTGGGATTTGGACTTGGCGGCGGTTCCGCGGTCCACCAGGACCGCTTTAAAAACATTTTCGGCCAAATAGCGGCGAACGGATGTCTCTTCCCAGTAGTCTCTGGCGGCGATGGGCCGCGCGTGCGCGCGAATCTCTGAGGGCAACGCCGACCAGAGCACCACGAAATCCAGGTGGCTGGTGTGATTCGCAAAATAGATGCGTTGCCGCTCGTCGGGTTCGCAACCCGCCCATTGCACCTGCACGCCGGTAATGCCGCGGGCGACCGCGGCCAGCAGGCTCGCTATCGGGTGGATTCCGTCGCTCATAAAGCGTTCCGACCTTGTCGCTGGTGCGCGAGCAATCCATCGATCGCGCAAGTTTGAAAGTTAGGCGATGACTTCAGTTCGCAATTCGCGGCCTTCGGCGTAGCGCTCCATCAGGCCCGTCAGCCGCCGGCACCAGACTTCGAGCGGTTGCGGCCCGCCAAAGGAAACCAAAATGGCGGCGACATTTTCCGTCGAGGAAGTCACCATCGTTCGCTCGGAGTCACTCGTCGGGCTGCCGTGGGGACCCGCGGCATCAGAGAACACGGGCAGGCCTTCGAGGTTCAGATCAAATCTTCCGAGGCCCTTGTAGGTTTCACCCGAACGCCCAGCGCGAAAAACGATATCGCCCTGCACTTTGGCAAGGTCATAGAGACCGATGGCCAACCGGCTTTCCACCGACGCCAGATTAATAATGTCCACGATCGAATTGATGCTCGGGAAGTGTTTCCCGCTAATGATGCGGCGAAGCAGCGCCTCCGCGGAGCCACGATAGCGGGCCGGATCCTTGCCCAGGGCCCGGTAACCGGCGCGGGTGGCGGAAATCGCCGGCGCCTCCAAAATTGCTCGTGGATCGGCGTTTTTCAGGACGCCGGCTTCACACAAATCCATTTCGGCAAGAAGTTCCAGCGATGAGTCGCCGGTGCGCACACGCGCGGTTACGCAGCCGAGCGCCACGGACGGGCATTTCTTCTTCAAGCCGGGATCAATGGACAGCTTCATGGCCGGACGCTCCGGGGTTTGAGGCGCGCGCTGAAATGCCGCAAGAACGGGGCCTGGTGAACCACATCATATCCGGGAATGGCTTCGCGCCGGCGCCAGACATCGAGAATCACCTCGACAACGTATTCGATGTGGCTCTGCGTATAGACGCGGCGCGGAATCGCCAGCCGCACCAGGTCCATGCGCGCGTGCTCGCCAAACATCAGCGTTCCAATTTCGACGGAGCGGATGCCGCCTTCGATGTAAAGCTCATTCGCAAGGGCGACGCCGGGGAATTCGGCGGGCGGAATATGCGGAAGAAACGCTCGCGCATCGAGATAAATCGCGTGTCCTCCCGGCGGCTGGACGATGGGAACTCCTTCCGCCGCGATGTGATTCCCCAGAAAGGCGGTCGAAGCGATCCGGTAGTGCAGATAATCTTCTTCGAGCGCCTCATTGAGCCCCACAGCAATCGCTTCCAGATCGCGACCGGCAAGGCCACCATAGGTGGGAAATCCCTCCGTCAGTATCAGAAGGTCCTTCTGCTGCTGGGCGATGGAGTCGTCATTGGTACACAGGAATCCGCCGATGTTTGCCAGCCCATCTTTTTTCGCGGACATGGTGCAACCGTCGGCGTAGGAAAACAGTTCGCGCGCGATTTCTTTGGGCGATTTGCCGGCATAGCCCGGCTCGCGCAGCTTGATGAAATAGGAATTCTCCGCAAAGCGGCAGGCGTCAATATAGAGAGGAATCCCGTGCTTCTTGGAGATCTGTTTCACCTCGCGGATATTCGCCATCGAAACCGGCTGGCCACCGCCGGAATTGTTCGTCACCGTCAGCATGACCAGTGGGATTTTCTTTGCGCCCTCGCGCTCGATCGTCTCGGCAAGCCGCGCCGTGTCCATGTTCCCTTTGAATGGATGAATTTCTGAAGGCTCCTTGGCCTCCCGGATCGGCAAATCCAGCGCCTGCGCGCCGACAAATTCGCAATTGGCGCGCGTGGTGTCGAAGTGCGTGTTGTTCGGAATAACGTCGCCCTTCTTGCACATCACGCTGAAGAGGATGCGCTCCGCCGCGCGCCCCTGGTGCGTAGGAACCACGTGGCGAAAACCGAAGATCGCCTGAATGGAATCGCGAAACCTCTCGAAGCTTGGCGAGCCGGCATAAGACTCGTCCCCGCGCATCATCGCCGCCCACTGCTCCGTGGACATGGCCGACGTGCCGGAGTCCGTCAAAAGGTCGACCAGTATTGCTTCCGAGGCGACGAGAAAGAGGTTGTAACCGGCGGCTTCGATAAGCCGCTGTCGCTCTTCACGCGTGGTGGTGCGAATGGGTTCAACGCTCTTGATGCGAAATGGTTCAATAATCGGCCGCTTGGACATGCGAAGGATCGAGTCTCCTAGCAGACACTACCACAACTTGGAGAATCCTTTCGGCGGGCAGAAATTCTCGGCTACTGCAATCCAAGATTGGTAAGGATCTTGGGATTTTCCTCCTGTACCGCCACCAGGTTGTGGCAAGCGGTGCAATCGTTGGAAATGGTTTGTCCGTCCGCGCTGGTGTGCGAGCCGTCGTGGCAGCGGAAGCATCCGGGAAAATCGGTGTGCCCCAGGTTGTTCGGGTGCACGGCCCAGGTCACTTTCATCAGCGGGAAAATATTCCGGAGATAGATCCCGGCCACGTTGTCGGCGGACTGTTCGACGAGCGCACGCTTTCCGTTATAGATTTCCGGATAGGCCGTCTTGTAGTAATTGGTGATTCCTTCGACGATCTGTTTCCGGGCGGCCTCGCGGTCGGGATAATTCACTTTCAGCAACTCCACCGCCTTTTTCCGGATGAAAGGAAGCTCCGGGCTCACCAGGCCGCGGGACATCCGCTGGTCCACGGCATTTTCCGGCAGCTCAAAAGCGTGCGCCGGCCGGTTGTGGCAGTCAATGCAATCCATCATGCGATGCTCGCCTTTTTCGAGCTCTTGCTTGCTCACCTTGATCTCTGTCGAATCGAACTCCACGGTCTTCCCTTTGTCGTCGGTGTAATACACAACCGGGATCACCTGCCGGTGTTCATCCGTCGAGATGTAGTTAATCCGCGCGGCATTATCCAGATGCCGGCCGTGGATGCCCACCGCACCCGTCAGAGACCGGCCGCCGATCTTCATCAGCAACGCCGTCGTCATCGGTGCATTTTTCTCGTCGTCCTTGTAGTTGGTCCTCACGATTAATTTGTCGCCAGAGAATCGCTCCGGCCAGTGGCACTGCTCGCAGGTCTCGCGGGCCGGTCGCAGGTATTTGACGGGAGAAGGTATCGGCCGCGAATACGTGTCGAAGGTAACCGCAAAAACCTGCCGCAAGCCGGAAAGCTTGGAGCGGACAAACCAGCCCGCGCCCGGGCCGATGTGGCATTCCACGCATTCCACGTGCGAGTGAGCGGAATTCTGGTACGCGGAGAACTCCGGTGCCATCACCGTATGGCAAGTCTGTCCGCAGAAGCTCGCCGTATCCATGTAGGACACGCCGCGGTAAGACGCAAACGAAAAAATAATCACGTTGAGCACCGTGGCCACGGCAATGAACAAAATACCCTTCTCGATCATCGGGGTCTTCAGGTCGATCTCCGGATAGACACTGGGAACTTCACCCGCTCTGCGCAACCTCCTCCGGCGCAAGAAAATCCCCACTGGAATCAGGACCAACCCCAGGACAAAAATCGCTGGCAAGGTGAGGAAGATCAGCAGGCCGATATAGGGATGCGGCGGGCCCGGCAAGATGAAATCGTAGATCCAGAAGCCAACCAGAGTGATGGCGCTGCTGGTGGTCAGGACCACTCCGATAAGACTAAGCGTGTTCTGGCTGAAGTAGTAGATCGGGCGTGCCCAATCTTTGACGGTATTTTGTGGACTCATAGCGGGGCTACCCTGCGGTAAGCTGGATCGAATTGATTCTCTTTCCTGGGAGTCATGGCAAAGGATTCAGCGAGGCCTCTTAACCGGCCCGTACTCTTCGAGCCGGGGATGACGAGCCCTGTGGCGAACCTGCCGGATCTAGAGCCGCGTGTATGTCACGGCGTCCCCCGATCAGGCGCCAGCCAGCTCCTTATCGTCTGACGTCCTCGCCATGGCTTACAGAATTCTCTTCCTTACGTCCTCTTTGGGTTTACTCCAATTGGGCACGAAGCCCGCGGGAGCGGCCGCGCTTGGTGCCGGATTCTGCCCAGACTCTCTCTAGGGAAATTACTTTTTCAGGGAACGGATGTAACTCACCAGGTCCTTCAGCTGTTCCGGCGTAAGCGTCTTGTAAGCGGGCATCTTTCCCCCCTTGCCATTGGAGATGATGCCGCCGAGATCCGCGTCGCTCATCTTCTGAACATCAGCGGCGGCCAGATCGGTGGTCTTCATAGCTTCCTTGCCCTTGCCGTCGGCGCCGTGACATCCGGCACACTTGGACTTGAAGAGTGCTTCACCCGCCGCCGTATCGGCTTTGGCCGGCGCGCTGAGCAGGCATGTGCCCGCCATGAGCGTTCCGACCAACCCGAGCGTCCCGAGTTGCTTAATTTTTGTCTGCATGTTGTGGCCTCTCCTTAACGAATATGGTCCTTGCGTCCGGCCAATTGGGAAACCTGGAACTCCATCCGACCGAATGTTTACCCGCTCGAACTACGAGAGGGTGAGTTCGGGCTATCTCCGGAGCCGGACCATCACACTACACTGAGTACGGGCGATAAAAGGGGGGTCTTCCTTCACCTCGAGAGGGCAAAAGGAAGGTCGGAAAGATGTTCCTAATGTACAAGCTTGCGTCAGGTTTTCAAGGAAATTTTTGGCCAATCGTCTCCTGGCAAGAAAATAATCGGACCTGCGGAGTCCTATTTTCGCATCATGGCCTTCGATTTCGCCCCCATCTTTCGGTGCCAGGGTGCTTCTGGGGGGCGCGCCAGGCGTGCCAGGTTCCGCTTCCAAAGGCCCTTTAACTTGGATATACTGGAATTCCTACCCACCCTGTTCTAACGAGACCCCTAACCCAGCTTAATTTGACCGAAAAGGAGCAAAACTATGAACAAGCTCTGGGTATCGCTCGTCGCCGGACTGCTGGTCACGACGACCGCTCCGGCCGCCGACAACAAAAAAGAAGTGGAACGTGTTGAGAATTCCGGCATGGTGATTTCAGAGATCCTGGACATACCGGACGACATCCCGCAGTCCCTGCTGGATAAATCGGAGTGCGTAATCGTACTCCCCAGCGTTCTAAAAGCTGCCTTCGTCGTTGGCGCCAGCTACGGTCGTGGCGTAATGACCTGCCGGGCCGGAGAGAAATTCACCGGGCCATGGAGCTCGCCGACGATGGTGGCCCTGGAAGGCGGGAGCTTTGGCCTGCAGATTGGCGGGCAGGCAACCGACTTTGTTCTCTTGCTGATGAGCCAGCGCAGCGCCGAAAGCGTCCTGTCCACCAAAGTAAAGCTCGGAGCGGATGCCTCCGCAGCCGCCGGGCCGAAGGGGAGGGACGCCTCCGCTGAAACCGATGCCGCAATGAGGGCGGAAATCCTCAGCTACTCGCGCGCCCGCGGTGTCTTCGCGGGCATCTCTCTTGAAGGCTCAACGCTGCGCCCGGACAATGATGCCAACGCCAAGCTTTACGGTAGTGAACTCCCCGCGAAGGACATTGTGCTCAAGGGCAGGGTGGAGCCGCCGGCGTGCGCCCGGAAACTCCTCGCCACGCTGAACCATAAGTCGCCGAAGAACGCCTCCGGCGACTGATCGCCGTTCGTCGCTCACCCGGCAGCGAGCACAGACGGCGGACTAGCCGAGGGGCGTGCATCTGGAGCGGGAATAGCTTCCCCGGCGGTTTGTATCGACCTCCGTGGGAGCCAGAAGGAATCGCGCCCCATCTCCAAACAGACTCGCGCAGTACAGTCTCGAGAATCTCCGCGGAGGGTTCCCTTCGCTGAACTGAAGTCGAGTCAAACGGCTTCTCCCAGGCCGGATTGGACATTATCAGTTGCGTGCCCGGAAGATTCCGCATTCATCTTGCAAGCTGCGCCTTCAACCAGTTCATCACTAATTTTCCCGTTTCTGCTCCACCGCCCATATGCCCGCCCTCGGGATAAACGCGCGCGGACTTCGGCTCACCGCTTTCCAGTAGAAGGTAAAGGTCCCCGATGGTGATCCATGGATCCTTGGCGCCGTTGACGACCAGCATTGGCGCGGCCGGTTTGGCGAGCCATCCCTGGGTCTTCAGTGACAGTGTTGGCGCCTGCTCCCTGAGTTTAGCAATGTCTTTGACGTGATGCGCGTACATCATCGAATCAAGGAACGGCCACAAATACAACTGGTCCTCTTGCAATTGATTGAGCCACGGCTCTTGAAAGGTGAAGTGGACTGGGCCGCCCCACTCCACCGCCGCGCGGATGCGCTGGCTCTCCACGTAGGCCATCTTCGCTGCCCAGTAACCGCCGTAGCTGCGGCCAACCATTCCCAGCCGTTTTCCATCCACGTCGTCCCGCTTCTCCAGATAATCGATCACCGCGGAATAAGTGCGGCCGCCATCGGGCGTAAACCATTCGGGGCATTCCCCGTTTCCCGGCATGTCGGTTGAGAATGCCGCCAAGCCCGCATCCAGCAGATCCGAACTGTCCCGCTCCTCCTTGTAGACGTCGATCCCGCCCGTGGCAATCACAACCGGAGGCCGGACCACTCCCTTTGGGATACGGAGATAGCCGGTAATTTCCCGGCGTTCAAACGGTATGGTCACGCGCTCCAGTCGTGGATCGAAATAACGCGCAGCCTTCAAATACGTTTCAATGCATTTCTGGTAGGCCGCCTTTTTTGCCGGGTGATTGATCACCGGAAATTTGGCGATGCCGTAATACATGGACGCCTTCTGATAAGCCTTTTTTGCTTCCTCGCTCTTGCTTTGCTTGGCGAACTCCGCGCCTTTCTCTTCCCAGGGCTCGGCCAGCCGCGTCCATTCCTCCACCCACCGCTGCGGCTCCAGATCCGTCAGCCGCCGGAAGATGGCTTCCGCGTCTTTCGGTTCCGCGCCCCGCTGGATAAATTGTCCCAGGCGGAATTTCGCCCCCACCGCATAGCGGGGATTCCGGAGCAGATCGCCGCCCGAAGCCTCTGGCAGCCCGCTATCGTTGAAAATCAGCGATCTGTTCAGATCTGGTGAAATGGCCCAGGGCATGTTCACAGCGCTTCCTGCCACCCAAGCCGTGCCGCCTGCCACCCGTTGACAAAATTCTCGCCGCGTCTTTTTGCTCTTCATTTGAAATGATTCGGCTCGCCGTGGCTTCCCGGGACAGTCCCTACCGGGAGGGCATTGAGGATAGCTTGCCTTCGGATACTTTGGAAACTGGAGATTGTGCGTGGGGGAAACCAGACCAAGGCGGCTCAATGGCAGGAATGCCAGGCCCGTGGGGATCCGAACCCAGACCTCTACCGTGTCCATGCAGCAAGTTTAAGCTTTGCAACGGCAGGGTTGATCCGCCAAAACTGGGAGTTCGCGACCACACTCTACCGCTTTCGAACATCCAACTGAACGGGGCGGGCTAGTGAATTCACCTCGGGATCGTAGTATTCATAGACTCGTGACGGGAATGTCCGCGTGCGGATCGGGTATTTGGCTCTAAGGCGAAATCGGAGCTTGGCGGTATCACCGGGAGCGAATGAATCGAAGTAGAGAATGGCCTGGGTGGCCGTGAGGTTGAACTTTTCCAGGCGGCCGCTCTTTCGACTGGCAGACGCTTCCTGATAATCCTGGAGATCCTCAGTGAGCAGATCAAAACCCGGAGGTATGCCCAGATCGACCATCACCATCTTCGCCGGTTTGGTCAAATTGTTTCTGACGATTGCGGTGGCGGCCACGATGTCATCTTGCGCAAGTTTGGTCCGGTCGTAGTTCACGGATATGGAGAGAGCCTCGTTCTCCGGACTTTCCTCCCAGGGAATGAAATATTGTCCCGCGGCCTGGTATCCAAGCGCGCCGCTACCTTCAAATCGGAGCTCCACGACGTTGGTCCCGTTGGCATCAATGTCCTTGAACACGAATTGGTGTAGCAAGTCATTATTGTCCGGAGTGAGTGTCAGCTTGCCGGCGGCCTTGCCGTTTATCACGATCTCGACTGTGCCACGGACGTCCGCGGTTCCTCGCTCCGAGGCGAGGAGCAGAGCCCGAAGCGCCATGATCGTGGCTTGCGTACTTCCCCAAGCGCCGGTCGCGTCCTTTTTTGCAGTGATGTAGCTGAGGGCTTTTCGAGCGGTTCCAGACCTCTGACCCCATTTGAGCAGTGCTTGGACGGCCAGTCCGGTCGTCTCTATGGTGGCGCTTGCCCCTGTGGCGTAAACGCTTGTCTCTTCCGCGCTCCACCAAACCTCGTCGCCTTTTTCCGTGCGGGCATCCAGGAGCAGTTCTATGGCCTGACGGGTGAGATCGCGGTCTTTTCCGTAATCCAAAGCGAAATTCCCGACTACGGCCAATGTATAGGCGTCCATCTTTCGAGAAAGGTGGCTGTGGATGAATTGGCTGGCCTTTTCGATCGCCGGACCCTGATACCCGGTGTTGCCGAGTGACCAGGCGATATACGCCGTAATCCGCACTACGTCCGAGTTGTAGCGGTCTGTCGCCCCTTCGTTGATGAACGATGTGTCCGGTTTCCAACTCCCATCCGCCAGCTGTTCTGTCGCTAACCACTGCTGAGTCCGCTCGATCAGCCGGGGATCCACGGCATGCACTTTGGACATATCGTAGAATTCCATCAATCCGTAGGCAGTGAGGATTTTGTTGGCGGGCGCCTGGCCAAACCATGAGAATCCCCCACCGGGCACTTCGAAAGTCAGCAGCCGCTGGTACCCGTTGGCGATGTACCCTTCGGCTTTCGCATGCACTTCCGGAGTGAGCTTCTTCGTGCGCTTCATATAGTCGAGAGCCAAGACGTTCGGATACGTGCTCGAAGAAGTCTGTTCGAAGCAACCTCCCGGCATGCGCAGAAGCGAGTCCATGCCCTCCATGATCTGGCTCAAGGGACCTGGGTAGAGGCGCACAAAGATCTTGCTGGCGTCTGGTATCGAACTTGGTGGAAATTCCAATTTGTGGCTTACGGCGGATTCCAACTGCCCGTTGAAAACCACGCTCTGCTCGCGACCGTTGGGGACCACTTCGATCTCTCGGACGACAACGTCTGCACGCCTGGACGTGCCGCTTAGTTGCGCGGATACCGTCAGCTTGAACTTGCCGATACGCCTGGCCTCGAGCGTGAACTGCGAACCGCCGACATGGCCAGCATCCACGCTGACTGATTTCTGCGCCGTGTCATCTACAAGCGAGAACCAGTCGGCGGATTTCAATTGTAGATGTACCTCACCTTTTGCCTCCGAGTAATTGTAGATGGCCACCGGAATGGAGACCTGGTCGCCCTCGGTCAGCGTGACCGGGAGATCGAGATCCACGAAAAAGTCCTGAAAGACCTTGAGGCTCGCACTAGCCGTGCCGAGCGCACCGTGTTGCGTGGAGGCCAACATGGCCATACGCCAGGTAGTTATATTGTCTGCGAGCGGGATGGAAATGCTGGCATTTCCGTTGCGGTCCGTTATGATTTCGGGATTTATATACAGCGCCTCGGGAAAGTAGGAGCGCACATGAACGCCGGGCGAGGCTTCCTGGTCGGGAGCCGCGGCTTCTGACCGTTTGACGTTCTGCGCGGAGAGAGGCATGGCCTTGGGCGGAGGCAGGGCCATCATCCGCGCCTCCATCCTGTCTTCAATGCCTCCGATCACGCCCCCCATGACACCACCGGCCACGCCTCCCGCACCTCTAGCCATACCAAAGTCAAACCCATTGGCTTCTATCGTCACCGAAGCGCCAGTGACTTCAACCGTCTGGGTTGTAGCGCCAATCATCAGCCGGACGCCAAGTTCCCCGTGATCCCGCGCCTCAAGCTGGAAGGTTCCCTCCGCCAGTCGAAACCCGGGGCTGGAAACCTGAACTTGATACTTGCCCGTACGCAGGGCGGTCAAACCGAACTTGCCCCCAGCGTCTGCATGGATGGTTACGGAATGTCCCGTGGAGATGTTTTTCGCAGTGACGACCGCGTCAGCTACAACGGCGCCAGAAGGGTCCACAACGGTCCCTGAAATCTCGGCTCGCCCGTTGTCTGGCCCCCGATCATGCTCAATGTGGGGCAGAATTTCGCTCTTTTCTTCGGCTGAGTAGGCCACCACTTTGTTGAGCCGGAAATGCAGGGACACGATCATGTCGTCGCCCGTCTTGAATTGCTTGTCCATACCCGCGCTGCGAATGATGTACTGCGTTTTGCCGGGATCCCAAGGAACCGCTTCCAGTGTCAGTCTCGTGCCCCACGGGTCGCGAAACTCCGGCGTGTCGGAATCGGACAGTTTCTTAAAAACCGTCAGCAGATCTTTCTGTTTCGGGTTGTCCGCGAACGCACGTCGCAATCGCCCGGCAATCTTTTCGGCGTTGGTGCGGAACTGTGCCGAGTAGCGCTGCGAGTATTCGTAATATTTCGCCCGCGGGACCGTGCGGCCGACCTCCGTCTCGAATCTGTTCTGTGAGACGATTTCTGTCGCCGCGAACAGGGCTCGAGCGGCACGATCTCGTTGTTCCTCCTGTGGCGGCGAAACTGGCTCGACAACCTCCGGCAGTCCGATGGAATGGATCTCGTACCTGGGCTTCATTACTTCCTGCTCCAGGTAAAAGAAGACCTTCGCGAAACCGGGCTGTTTCTCCGCCAGCGCAAAAACGGCTTCGTCGACGATCTGAAGGCCCAGCGCCGCATGAACGCCTTGGCCGTGCGCGTCTGTTATGTGAAATCGAATATGCGTATCGTCGCCCGGTTTATAAACGGGCGAATCCGCTACCGTCTCGATTTTTAGTTCGTCTGCCGGTTGCACGAAGATGAGCCTGTGGTCGGCAACGGGCTGAGCATTCCGGCCAAAGACGTAGGCATTAATGTCCACGGTCCCGGCCATTTCGGGTCCGGCAACCAGCGTCAGATCCACAGCACCACCGTTGATATCCAGATCGCGCGTTTCTATCGTCTGCCCTTCTTTGACGATATCGACATAAGCGGTTCCCTGTTTCCTGGTGGTCAGAACTTTGAGGTGAATCGCGTCACCGGAACGATAGACGGCACGCTCGCTTCGCAGAAGCACCTGCTCATCCCCCGTGCGCAGTTGCAATGGAACTGTTGCCGAAACCGTCTCCCCCTCGTTGTCCCTTCCTTCGATTTGCAGGGTCTCGCTCTTCTGTCCAGTTCTCAGGTTGATGACGGCTACACCGCCCTCGTCGGTACGGATGCTCTGGGCACTCCCCGTGGTTGACCGGACGTTCAGCTCCGCCTGTACTGGCGAGCCGTCCGGATAGGACGCCAGCAAAAACACTTGGTTCTCAAGCCCAGGGATGAGCGTTCCGCCTTCGGGAACGGCGGTGATCAGGAATGCCGATTCGCTGACCGTTATGGGTTCGCCCCTCGTTTCGGAGTGACCCGCGCTGTCCTTTACAGTAGCTTCGACCAGAAGACGCGCGGCTCCCTGGCTCAGTGGCCGGCCGGCAAGGTAGCCGGGAAGCTGCAGATCGAACTGATATGCGCCAGCGCGATCCGTCTTGCCCTCCACAGAGGCCGCCAGGAACGTGGTGACATCCATACCCGTGGCCTTGATGGAAACCTCGGCAGTATCCAAGGGTTTTCCAAAAAAGTAGTTTGCCTGAACTGTGCCCCGGACATGATCGCCGGGGCGATAGCCATGCTTTTTCTTGTCCTTGGTGGAAGTGAAGTCCAGATCCACTTTGAATTTCGGCAGCACATACTTTTCGACACGCAAAGCAATTTCCGCGCTATTTGCTGAGTCGCTTCCAGTCTCCCCCAACACCGCGCGCAGATGATATGTGCCCAAGTTCACTTCGCTGGCCAGTTCAAACTCCGCCGAACCGATGCCAAACTCGTCGGTCCGCGTCGCCTTCCGGAAAACCTTGTTGCCGCGCGAATCCTCTACTTCAAATACCAAGGCGCGGTTCAGAACAGCTTCATGGTCCGCGCGGTCCAGAGCGAGAGTACGCGCGTGTATCATTTGCCCGGGTTGGTAGATTGGTTTTTCCGTGGTCAGCAGGATGCCCACTTTATCCTGTATCCGGATCGTCTGGGTGTACTCGGTTGAACCGAGGGAAGTATCGGCAACGTAGTGCAACTCGCAGTTGCCGGCGAGTCCTGCGGGGAACTGAAATTGCGCCTCCGCTGTGTTGCGACGGTTGAGTTGGCCGGTGAACAGAGTTAACTTCTTCTGCCCCGGTACCTCTAAATCGATTCGCAAGGAGCTACGCCCAGTTATCGCCTCGTTCCTGGAGTCGGTGACAACCACGCGCACCGCTGCCCGGCTGCCCGCAAGATAGGACTGCTGCCCCAGGATGTGCAGGACAGGCATGCGCAGCAGCTCGGAGATGGACTCGGTTCCTTCGAGGTCGGCAAATCGGGTGTCCTGGTACTGGAAACGGTAGCGCACGCGGTTCCAGACAAGCTCGTCGAGTGGCAGCGGCTTATCTAACCTGACTTGCTCCTTCCACAAAGAGGAGCCCTCCGCTACTTCCAGTGACTTCTCTATTTTTCCGAGGACGTGGTCTTCCGGGTCCAGGACCTCCGCAGTAAGCTTGCCCGCTCCGCTGTGATCGGCGTGATATGGAATTGCCAGATGCAATACTCCGTGGGAATACGTGGCTGTAGCTGAGGCGGCGTCAGCTCCCAGGAAGGGTTGCAACAGCAAGGCCGCGCCCAGGGCAAGCAACGCCAAAACACAACCGAAACAGATTCGAATTCGGGTCTGCTTCCAAAGGCTGGGTTCCATTGGTTTCTCCCTGAGTAGACAACTTTGAGCGCCCCGCTGTTCCATCGTGCTCAGAGTTAGAACGGGGCTAGTGGCTGTTCTTGCATGGAGGTTTTCGCTGGGTGCGGGGTCCCTGCTGCTGTTCTATGGACACCATGTCAGAGCCATTGGTTCCCGCTTGAACCCATTCATTTGCCTGCGAGTTTCTGAAGGGGACAGCTTCGAGTCTGTTCAGAATCGTCCAAAATATATTGGACGAGCACACTTCTGCCAGTGATCATCAAAGCCTCTGCAATATACCCGTGACCGCTTCGACTTGGGTCTTCCTCTTCGTTGGGTCAGCCGGCTGACGCATTGCCCAAGAAAAAGGAACTGTCTGGTGTAGGGAAGGGGCCCAAGTGGGCCCGGCCAGCTTCGATCTCTGGCATAAATGGTTTTGATTCTCTAATCGAACTTTAGATTGCGGATTGCTATTTCGAAAAGCCCGCAGACAAGTGGGATATTCATTGACAGCATAAACACCTCACCGTAGCATCGCTGTGATTTGATGGCTACAGGCTTCGAGGCAAAGAAAAGCCGAGGTTGAGCATGAGTCTCCGAGATTTTATTTCCAAACAGTTTATTGATGTGATCGACTGGGTCGAACCGGAAGACGGAATTCTAGCTTATCGATTCCCGATGCAGGATAGAGAGATTCAGAACGGGGGAAAGCTGACCGTTCGGGAATCGCAACTCGCTCTATTCGTGAATGAAGGGCGAGTCGCGGATGCATTCGGCCCTGGTCTCTACACGCTGAACACAAATACGCTCCCAATCCTTACCTACATCATGAACTGGGACAAAGCCTTTCAGTCGCCTTTTAAGTCCGATGCCTATTTCTTCTCTGCGCGGATTCAAACCAATCAGCGTTGGGGCACAGAAAATCCGATCACGATTCGAGACAAGGAATTCGGAGCGATTCGAATGAGGGGCTTTGGTATCTACTCGTATCACATCAAGGATGCGAAGACCTTTTATACCAAGATCAGTGGAACTCGCGATCTTTATCGCGTAGAGGATTTGGAAGGCCAACTGCGAAATACAATCGTTGCGAAAATGACGGACACATTCGCGACGAGTCAGGTTCCTTTCCTCGACATGGCAGCGAACCAGGCCGCGCTTGGAGAAAAGATCAAAGAGCAAATGAGCCCGGCGTTTGGGGAGTACGGACTTGTACTGGATAGCTTTGTAGTTGAGAACCTTTCGCTGCCCGAAGAACTACAAAAAGTTCTGGATCAGCGTATCAGCATGAATATGGTTGGAGATATGGGGCGATATACGCAGTATCAGGTTGCTCAGTCGATTCCCGTTGCTGCTGCCAATGAAGGTGGTGGAGGAGTTGGTGTCGGAGCCGGGCTGGGTGCAGGTGTCGCAATGGGACAAGCGATGATGGAAGCGGTGAAGAAAGCGACGGGAAGCCCTTCGGAAGGTGGGGGAACTCCTGCAGGCGCAGCCACGCCTGAAACCAAGTTTTGCACCGAATGCGGTAAGTCCATACCGCGTAGCAGCAAATTCTGTCCAGAGTGTGGGAAACCCCAAGGATAGGGACATAGCCGCATGCATGGAGTTGAGTGGGTTGTCGAGGCTTGGGGATGTTCATCGGAGCGGCTGAAAGATCAGACCGCTCTTCAGCGATTATTCCATTCCCTCATTACGGATCTAAATCTGCGCCCGATCGGGACGACTACGTGGCATCAATTTCCAGGCTCCGGGGGAATAACGGGAATGTGTCTTCTTTCGGAGTCTCATCTCACCTGCCACACATTCCCTGAATACAACTCACTCTGTCTAAACCTATTTTGCTGCGTGCCTCGAACCGAATGGGAATTTCAAGCCGAGTTAACGAAAAGACTCGGAGCAAGAACAGTATCCGTCCGGCGGCTTCAACGAGCTTATGAATTTTCACAAGTACATGCAGCTGGTGAGTAAGTTGAATCGACACATGCGTGCTATCGGCAGGACTAGTCGATGACCCAGCGAGTGGGATCGTGCCCGAATTGTGGAGCCAAAATCATTTTCAAATGGTCTAGCAGCGTGCAAACCGTCTGTGAATATTGCAAAAGCGTTCTCGTTCGAACCGACGTGGATTTGAAAAAAATTGGCCAGGTGGCTGACCTGCTTCCTGACACTTCCCCGATCCAGTTAAATACGGAAGGCAGTTACAGGAATAAGTCATTCGTCGTGATCGGCCGCATATTGTACCAATACCAACAAGGGGGGTGGAACGAGTGGCATTTCATGATGAACGATGGAACGAGCGGGTGGCTTTCGGACGCGCAAGAGGAATTTGCCGTTTCGTTCCTGGCCGGCGACCAGAAATTACCTTCCCTGTCACAACTTCAAATTGGACAGACCTATTCCTGGAACAGAGATAGCTATATCTTGAGCGTCATTACTGAGGCGCACTTCTGCGGCCTGGAAGGGGAACTCCCGTTTCAATACTGGGATAAGAACGAGGTTTGCTTTGCTGATTTGAGAAGCTCAAGCAGGAAGTTCGGCACGTTGGACTACAGCGATACGAATCCGGCCTTATACTTGGGTGAACTCATCGAGTTCGAGGACTTGAAACTCAGAAATTTGAGGCAATTTGAGGGATGGTCATGAGTTCAGGCCAACCTCCCATTCAAGGAATTCCTAAGCCCCAGGTAAAAGCGTTGAATTGCCCAAAGTGCGGGGCGGCAATCACGCTGCGCGCTCTTGGTCAGGCCATATCTGTCGTTTGCCCGAGCTGTCATTCTATTCTGGACGCGAAAGACCCCAATCTCCGAATATTGCAGGAGTTCAACAAGATCACTTCTATTGATCCACCCTTAATTCCACTGGGTACTCGCGGGAAGATACGCGGGACGGATTATGAGGCAATTGGGTTCGAAAGAAGAAACATAAAGATTGAAGGCGTTCGTTACCACTGGCACGAATATGTGCTCTTCAACCCGTATAAAGGGTTCCGGTATCTGACGGAATACCAGGGGCATTGGAATGATGTAGCGATCTGCAAGGAACTTCCGATTATTGATTCCCGATTCAGCATTCCATTAGAAGCCAACTACTTCGGTGAGTTGTACAAACATTTCCAAACGGGAGATGCGAATACCGATTTTGTACTCGGCGAATTTCCTTGGGAAGTTCGAGTTGGTGAACAGGCGCGGGTGACAGATTACATTCATCCACCGCGAGTACTGTCCAGCGAAAGAATGTCGAACGAAATTACGTGGTCCATCGGGGAATATATCTATGGGAAAGATATATGGAGTACTTTTCATCTTCCGGGTAGCCCCCCACAGGGGGTAGGGATATACGAGAACGAACCTTCGCCGTTCAACACGAATATAACTTCGGTTTGGAAAGCGTTTGGCTTTTTTGCCATCGGCTTGTTGGCATTGATGATCGGATTTGACGCCGGTTCAAAAAAGGAACCTGTTTTCCATTCCTCGTATCAATTGAATCGTGGAGAGCCCAAGGGCGAGGGTTCTTTCGTAACCAATACATTCTTGTTGGGCGGTCGGACTTCTTCTGTTGAGGTTGCGACATCGGCAGGAGTGCAAAACGACTGGATTTATGTGAATTACGCGCTCATTAATCAAGACACAGGGCAGGCCTGGGATTTTGGCCGGGAAGTCAGTTTCTATTCTGGATATGACAGCGACGGGTCTTGGTCCGAAGGTAAGCAAGACGACACGGTTGTTGTTCCGAGCGTTCCACCAGGAAAATATTATCTTCGCATAGAACCAGAAGCTGACGCTTCACATTCAACTATCGTGTATACAGTAGATGTGAAGCGTGATGTTCCTGTAACTGCTTTCTACGGTATCGGATTCCTTGCTCTGCTGATCCCCGCAATCTTGGTCACTTGGAGGTCGGTCAGCTTTGAACGATCACGCTGGTCCGAAAGTGATCACCCTCCTTCGCCCATCTTCAACACGGAGAACAGTTGATGTTCAAAAAGCTCTACCTGATTTACGGAATCTTAGTCTTGGGAAGCGTTGCATACGCCGAGTATCGTGGATTGAGCCTCGATTCCATGAATCAACTCAAGAATGTCCCGAAGTCCGTACGAGACAATCCTGGGTCTTACCGTTCGGTCTACAGCAGCTACCATCACTATACTGGAGGCAAATGAAATGAATATGATTCCGGTGGCCAACGTAGTTAGCGCCCTTGTGTTCACGTTTCTTGGAATTCTGGTGTTTGTAATTGCCTTCGTCATCATGGACAAGGTGACCCCCTACCATCTCTGGAAGGAAATCGTCCAAGAGCACAACATGGCCCTTGCCATCCTGGTCGGAGCAATGTCGATTGGTATCTGCATCATCATTGCATCGGCGATTCACTGAGAGATGGGGATCTTACTATTCCTGACGGTCTTGTTGGTCGCAGCTTGCGGCTTGATCTACGAGTTGATCGCCGGCACGATTGCGAGTTACCTGATCGGCGACAGTGTCTTTCAATTCTCCACGGTGATCGGAACCTACATGTTTGCGATGGGTTTAGGAAGTGCCCTTTCGCGCTACCTCAATAGAGGATTGATTCAGCGGTTTATCTGGATCGAATTGATGCTGGGCGTGGTTGGAGGATTTTCTTCAGCTCTACTAATGCTGGCATTCGCATTCACCCAGGGATTTCAGCTTGTTCTCTACGTACTCGTCGTTGTGACGGGAATACTCGTTGGACTGGAAATACCCCTGCTTATGCGAATCGTTCAAGATCGCTATACGTTTCGCGACGCGGTGGCGCATGTCTTGACGTTTGACTATTTAGGAGCACTGGGGGCCTCCCTTCTATTTCCAATACTTTTGGTGCCCCATCTTGGGTTGGTTCGATCTGCCTTGTTTTTTGGCCTGGTCAATGCAGGAGTTGCACTCTGGTCTACCTATCTATTCGCACCTCAGCTAATGGAAAAACGCAGCCTGCGCGCTGCTTGTTTCGTTGTGCTGTCTCTTCTGTGCGTGGGCATTGCCAAAGCCAAGCTGATCACAATCACTGCGGAAGATAATATTTATGCTGACGAGATAATTTTTGCGCGAGATACCAAGTATCAACACATCGTCCTTACCCGTTTCAAGGATGATCTCCGGCTGTTCCTGAATAGCCATCTGCAGTTCAGTTCACGTGACGAATACCGCTACCATGAAACTTTGATCCATCCAGGACTCGCGGCGATCCCCGTTCCAAGGACAGTCCTGGTTCTCGGGGGAGGAGACGGCTTGGCGGTCAGAGAAATCCTCAAGTACCCCCAAGTGGAAAAGATAACGCTGGTTGATCTCGATCCTGAAATGACCAAGTTATTTTCGACGCAGACGATGTTAACGGAGCTAAATCAGAGAGCTTTCGAATCTCCCCGCCTACATGTGATTAACGCGGACGCATTTCCCTGGATAGACCAGAGTTCCGAGAATTTTGATTTCATCGTGATTGATTTTCCGGACCCCACCAACTATGCCCTGGGAAAGTTGTATACAACCGCCTTCTATAGAGCCGTGGCTCGTCATCTCGGTGCGCAGGGCTTTATGGTCGTTCAAAGTACTTCTCCCATGTTTGCCAGAGACTCATTCTGGTGTATCGCAGAAACGCTTCATCAGGCGGGCTTGCGGACTTTTCCCTACCACGTGTACGTGCCGTCATTTGGAGAGTGGGGGTTTGTCTTGGCCGGCAGCCATGACTACATCCCCCCGAAATCGATTCCTGCGGGATTGCGCTTTCTGAATCAGGAAGGTATCCCCTTGCTCTTTCAATTCCCGCCCGACATGGCTCGCCTGCCGATGCCGGCCAATCAGCTGAACACCCAGGTGCTTGTCCGCACTTACGAGAATGATTGGAAGGATATCAGTCATTGAGATTTAGCCGCCGCAAATTCCTGCGGACCAGCAGCGCTGCACTCATCGGCCTTTCCCTAAAGAGTGAACGCCAAATCCAAGGGTCCTTTGTCAATGAAGCTGCGGCGACGGGGCATTTACTTCGGGACCGAAAATCCTTCCCTCCGCCAAAACAAACCGCGAAAGTTCCGGTCGTTATCGTTGGTGGAGGCATTGCAGGCCTGAGTGCTGCTTGGCGGCTCCGGAAGCAAGGCTTGAGGGATTTCGTTCTTTTGGAGATGAACGCACAAGCAGGAGGAAACGCTCGTTCGGGTGAAAATGAGATCACCGCCTATCCGTGGGCAGCTCATTATGTGCCGGTGCCTGGTCGGCAGGCTATCTACGTTCGCGAACTGTTCGAGGATTTGGGGGTACTGAAGGGCGGGCACTGGGAAGAACGCTACCTGGTTTTCGCACCGCAAGAACGATTGTTTCTCTACGGTCGTTGGCAAGACGGAATTGAACCTGCGGTCGGTCTGACACAGGCAGACAAGGAACAGTTTCAAAGACTCGAGGAGAGTTTTGCGAAGTATCGCGCCACGGGGGCATTTACAGTTCCACTTGAAGTCGGCTATTCGCGAAAGTTCGCGGAACTTGATCGCCTGTCATTTGCTGATTGGTTAAAATCCCAGGGATTCAACTCACAGCTTCTGAACTGGTATATGAACTATGCCTGCCGGGACGATTACGGCGCACTCACACAAGACACTTCTGCATGGGCTGGGATCCATTACTTTTCATCACGCGAAGCCGAGGAGAAGGGACCAATAACTTGGCCGGAAGGCAATGGTTGGATTACGAAGAGATTGTTGGAGCGCGTGGGAGAGAATGTCCGCACAGACCAGATGGTACACAGGATTGTTACCACGAGCCATGGCGCCAGGGTATTCGCCGGTGATATCGAATACCAGACGGAATTCGTCATTTTTGCTGCACCTACGTTCTTGGCACCCTATGTAATCGATGATTTCCGACCATTGAAGGACTTTGTTTACTCTCCTTGGCTGACTGCCAACCTAACACTGGAACAGATTCCCGATTCCAGAGGCGCCGATCCCGCTTGGGACACCGTCTTTTTGGACTCGCCGACTCTTGGCTATGTTGACGCAACACACCAGAGCCTGCAAACGCACGTCGATCGAACAGTTTGGACTTTTTATTGGGCCCTAGTTGATGGAACTCCAGCACAAAACAGACAATCACTACTGGAGAACAGCTGGGATTATTGGAAGGAAGCCATTTTGCGAGACTTGGAAAAAGTGCACAAAGACATTCGTCGGTGCGTCTCACGGATTGACATCATGCGGATGGGGCACGCAATGATTCGACCAACTCCGGGAGCGATTTTTTCCGAGCAACGAGACCGACTCAAACGCAGAGATGGGCGGATCCTGTTCGCGAATTCGGATCTAAGCGCTATTTCTATTTTTGAAGAAGCCCAATTTCACGGAGTCGAGGCAGCTCAGGGCGTGTTACATCGCTTGCGGGGAACCCGCTGATGGCAATCCGACCCGGAAGGCAGCGGGAAAACGCTGTCTGGTTCAAGTCGCTCCAAACCTTTCCCGAATATCAGTTCTCCTGCCGGGGCAGTCCAACGATTGATTCATAGTTGCTTTTGTTCGGTGCACTCGCCCAAGTCTCAATGCGTAGTAAGGTCATTCCTGATCACCTGGCCGTTCTTCATCACAAATCGAACTCGCTCGATTTCGGTGATATCGGCGATCGGGTCTCCAGCAACGGCGACAAGATCAGCGAATTTCCCGGACTCGATCGAGCCGATGCGGTCCTGCCAGCCCAGCATTTCTGCCGCATTGACGGTGATCGCGCGAATTACGTCGAGCGGCGGCATTCCGGCGGCACGCAGGTTAACGAAGGTCGCGGCGCTTGCCTCGCCGCGCGTCTTTCCAGGATGGAACCAGCACATATCCGATCCAGCCGCAAATTTAACCCCCGACTTCAAAACTCGCGGAACGAGTTCGTCATATTGCATTTGGACGCGCGCATCAGAGCTGGCATTGGAAGAGTGGAAGGCGGAAGACATCACTATACTTGGCTCAGTGATCTTCATGAAAAAGTTGCCATACCAAGTGGGCGTCAGATCGAGAAAGATGCCTTTATCCCGCATCTGCTTTAGTTGTTCGTCGGTAACCTTGTTGCCATGCTCGATAGAGTCTGCGCCGGCTTCGATGGCGGTTTGAATGCCGACGGTATCGACGGCATGGGCGGCAACCTTAAGGTGCTCGCGGTGTGCTTCCTCGACCATCGCCGCGAGTTCCAGGGGTGAGATGCCGTCGCTGACTGTAACTTTGATAAGGTCGACGTTGTAGAAGACATTCTGTAGCACTGCCTGCTGTGCTCGTTCAGGACTGTCTATAGTCAGGAATTCCTGTTCCAGAATCGCCTGGGCAACCGCGGGATTCAGACCCTGAAGGTATGAATCCAACGCTATAACCTTGCGTCCGGATGCCAGGATCCTCGGGCCGGGAACGCGGCCCGCATTGATCGCGTCCCGCAGAGCCGCATCGCCGTCAATGCCGGAGTGTCCGAGATTGCGTATGGTGGTGAAGCCACTCTCCAAGTCTTCGCGCGCCAATTGCGCGCCCAGCAACACGCGTTTAGCGGGCGACTCGACAACTGCCAGTAGTAAGCCCGGAGCAAACACTCCATTGAAGTGGCGTGCGATTTCTGCTTCCGGGGGCACGATGATGTCGAGAAGCAGGTGCGCATGACTATCAATCAGTCCGGGAAGCAAAGTGGCACTGCCCAGATCAATGGTTTTGACGCCCGGCGCATGCTTTTGCACTTGCGTCGGAGAACCAACCTCCTTGATCTTGCCGTTTTCAATGAGTACGGCTGCGGGCGAAAGCACCTGCCCGGTCCGAGGATCAAGCATCCGGCCAGCCCTTACCAGGGTCTGGACGGTAGGCGTTTGGGCAACGACGCGCCCAACTGAAAACAAGACAAAAAACAATGCAGTCAAGACCGTGCACAAGTTATGCATGCGACCGAGTCCTCCGTATCACCACGCGCTTCCTGTATCTCTACTACATGTCACGTTTATTCTACTACACAATGCGTTTACAAAGGCAAGGGGCTTCAGGGAACCTCACTGCGTGCGCGAGGGCGCCGCTCCGGGGACCTCAGGAAGGAAGCGGTGCGGTCATTCTGTGGTGATTCCCGGAAATTACCGCTTAACAAGAAAACAGCAAGCGGTGTGTGCCACCGTTCCAAAAACGCCCCAAAGAAGAACAGCGCCGAAGACTACAGTTAGCAGCATGCTCGCAGCGCGGTAGGTTGGTTGTGGCGGAGCGGCCAACCGGGCAAGACGATGGCTTATGAACGATGAGGCTGACGACTGCAGCAACAATGCCTCATCTGGATTGGCAAGTTTTACGAGTGCAGAAACCAACTCTTCACCGTGGGCGCTCTGAATCACAGACTCGTCACAGGAGAGCTCTCGATAGAGGGCGAGGCGAGAGCCGGCGATCCAGACAAGCGGATGGAACCACAACAGGCAAAGGCTCACTTCATGGATCAGGCGTATTAAGTTGTCGCGTCTTCGTGCATGGGTCAGCTCGTGGATGAGAACCGCGTTGAGTTCATGTTCGCTTAACAGCCGATCAATTCCATACGGAAGCGAAACACACGGATGCCAGACCCCGTCTACCGCTGGAGCGTGCCTAGTCTCAGCGAACCTTACTGGGACGCCCTGAGTAACGAACGCCGGCCTGGGCAGAAGGCCACTCGGAGTCGCCGTGATCGAGGTATCACGATGCTCAGCGCGTATCCGCAGGCAAAGCCGCGTAAGCATCAGGGTTGCGCAAAGCAACCACACTACCGAAAGCGTGGTCGCGGTCCGGCCGCGAGAGATGGTATTCGCGAAGTCGCCGATGATGCCAAGCGGCGCGGCCCAGGAAAGGTGGGACGACCAAGACTTGTCGAGGACTGCGCCCACAGGCAGAGCGAAATTGAGCGAAGTCGCTACCCAAATCCAATACTTCGTGGTGGCGCTGCCACCCCGGATGGACGTTAGAGCCCATGCCGCGAGCCCAACCGCAGAGGCATACAGAAGGTGAATATCAAAATAATACAATGCACGCGCGATGTGCTCATGCATGGCCTGCTCCTCCGCGGCTACGGCGGTTCTTGTTGCCTGGCGCCGCGTTTTGAAGAGCCTTTAAGTCCTTGAGTGTGATCGTGCCCGTTTCGAGTAGGTTTGAAACTAGTATGCGAGGGGATCCGCCGAATAAATCCAGGAGGTCTCGAACCAGACCGCTTCTGTACTCGTTCTGGTCGATCGCAGGCTCGAATAGCTGGGCATTACCAATTTTCTTCACCTTGCGCAGAGCACCTTTTTGCTCAAGTCTATAGACGAGCGTCTGTACAGTTGTGTAAGCAACGCGTTCTTCCTCGGGCAAACTGTCGCGAATTTCGCGGACTGAACAGGTCCCCAGTTTCCAAAACTGCTCCAGGATTCTGGTCTCGGCTTTTGAGAGACGAGTTTTATTCATATCTCCTATCCACCTCGGCAATGCTACTACAACGTCCGTTTTCCGGACAAGCACCCAATTTTCCTCAGCAAAAGAGTCCTCTCCTCGAACCCCGTTCTGGACAGTTTCCAGATTGCGTTAGTACCTAATCGGACGCGCGTTTTGGCAGAGCGGTGAAGCTGGGGATGTAGCTCCGCGCGCGTTCGATTAGGCCGCTAGAAGGAAGCCGCTTGTGGGTGCGGCGGACGCGGGCCTTAT